>VFSW01004508.1_pt1 | contig 20759 bp, 15 predicted proteins | sample 5358111 | NCBI WGS metagenome assembly VFSW01 (sample SAMN11554181, study PRJNA540505) | mine drainage metagenome | isolation source: sediment from site ElyBrook_90M | place: USA: Ely Copper Mine, Vershire, VT | collected 2017
ACTGTTCTGCCCAGTCAGATTCCAGGGTTTCAGACCGCCAGCCAAACCAACTTTTCCTCGGGTACGAAGAAAGGCATGTTTGGAGGAGGATCAAGTGTTTCAGGGCCGCCAGCAGCAGGCTCCCTGGGGCAGCCGAACACGGCCAGTGAGTTAGGACCACAGCAAGCGCGCTTTCAGAGCCCACTGGGCCTTGAGGCTTCGCTTTATGCTTCTCTGAAACTGCCTCATCAACCAAGGCTGCGTCATCGCCCCAATCCTTACGCTGATATTCCTTCGCTTTACGATCTTTACGCGCAGTATTCAAGACAGTCTTCAAGGTTAGAGCGTTTCGGCGTGGATGTTTTTCGAAATGGCACGGGCAACCTCGATGCACTTCCGATGGATATGCCGGCCGGACCTGACTACGTGATCGGTCCGGGTGACGGCTTGACCATTAATCTTTCGGGAGGCGTCTCGCAGCGGCTGCAGCGGGTGGTTGATCGTGAAGGACGGGTCACTTTGCCGGAAGTTGGAGCGGTTGAAGTCTCGGGACGAAACCTGGGAGACGTTCAACATATAGTTCGCGCCATATTGCGCAGCCAGTTCCGCGATGCGGAAGCCGATGTCTCTCTTTCACGTATTCGCACGGTTCGGGTCTATGTAGTCGGGGACGTGGAGCGCCCCGGTGCATACGATGTGAGTTCGTTGTCTACGCCGTTGAACGCGCTTTACATCGCGGGCGGCCCGACGTCCGGCGGTTCATTGCGCTTGCTCGAACACTATCGCGGCAAAGAACTTATCGAGAAGGTCGACGTCTACGACCTCCTGCTGCACGGCATCAATGGCAATATGCAAAGACTGGAAGCCGGCGACACGCTCCAGATACCGCCTCTAAGCGGCCTTGTGACCATCGAAGGCATGGTACGGCGACCCGCAGTCTACGAATTGAACGGGGAGAAAAGCCTGGCGGAGGTGCTGCAACTCGCCGGCGGCGTGCTGCCTACCGGCACCTTGCGTCACGTCGATGTGGAACGCGTAGAGAGTCACGAGAGCCGTACCATGCTTCGCCTTGATATTCCTGAGACCAACAACCAGGCGCAGGTTACTCAGGCGCTGGAAGACTTCAAGGTGCAGGACGGGGACAAGGTAAAGATTACTCCTATTCTTCCGTACGCGAACAAGACGGTTTATCTGGACGGATACGTTTCCCGTCCGGGCAAGTTTGCTTACAGCGACGGCATGAAAGTGACAGATCTGATTAAGTCTTACAAGGACCTGCTGCCGGAACCTTCTACAAGTCACGCCGAGATCATCCGGTTGGCTGAGCCCGACTACACTCCGGTTGTGCTCGCCTTCAACTTGGGAGATGCCCTCGCGGGTAAGGATCAGGATCTGGTTCTCAAACCGTTTGACACGATTCGCGTCTTCAGCAAGTACGATTTCGAAGATCCGCCGATTATTACGATCACCGGAGAAGTGCGCGATCCTGGTGATCACCTGACAAACGGGACGCCGCATTTACGAGACGCCGTCTATCTGGCTGGTGGAACAACTCGCGACGCCCTCCTCGACGACGCTCAGATCTACCGCAAGACAAACGATGGCAAGCTTCAGGTAATCAGCGTAAACCTGGCCAAAGCACTGGCTGGCGACGAGAAGTACGACGTTGTCCTTGAGCCCAATGATCGCATATTCATTCATCGGGATCTCAATAAGGTTGATCCGCCGATGGTGTCGGTGGAAGGGGAAGTTGCTCGTCCCGGGAAATATCCTCTCGGCGAGGACATGACGGCGGCGGGGCTGGTTCGGCTCGCGGGCGGGTTTAAGCGTGGCGCGTTCACTGAGCAAGCTGATCTGACGCGCTACGAGGTGGCCCAGGGGACAAAAGTTGTGGGCGACCGCGTTAGCGTGCCAATCGCAAAAGCCATGCTCGGCGAGCCGGACTCTGACGTGCGGTTACGAGATGGCGACGTCCTCACCATCGGCCAGATATCGGACTGGCAGGACTTGGGAGCCACTGTCCAGGTCAAAGGCGAGGTTGTGCATCCTGGTGGGTACGGCATTCAGCCGGGCGAACGGCTTAGTTCTATCATCGCTCGTGCTGGCGGGTTTCTTCCCACTGCATACGCCTATGGAGCGATTTTTGAGCGAGTTGAGTTGAGGCAAATTGAGGAGAGAAACCGGGCTGACTTGATTGAGCGGATCAAAGCTGAAGCTAAAGACATAAAGCTTGTTCCTGACATGGATCAGGATGATCAGGCTCAGGCCAAAGCTACTGTTCTTCAATACAAGAAGACTATCGACAATCTGGAAAGCACACCACCAGCTGGCCGATTGGTGATCCATATATCAGGGGACGTTAAGCGCTGGGCCAACACTTCGGCGGATGTGCAGGTGCGGGCGGGAGACACGATCTACATTCCCAAGCGGCCAGGCATGATTGTGGTGGATGGCTCGGTGTACAACCCCACCGGGATCACATACAAGCCAGGCAAGGACGCCGGTTGGTACTTGAAACAGGCAGGCGGTCCGACCGAGATGGCAAATCGAAAAGGGGAATACGTAATTCGGGCGGATGGCTCCATTGTCGGCGGCCCCGGCAGCATGTTTGGCGGTGGCGTGGAAAAAGCGGAACTTCGTCCGGGCGATATTGTGGTTGTACCCGAAAGGATTTATTCGTTCAGTACCAAGTTCAAATCCACCCTGTCGATCGCTCAGATCGCTTCCTCCGTAGGTACGGCGATTGCCTTTGCGGCTTACTATGCAACTCACTGATGCCCAATGGGCTAACACCTACCGGGATGAACGGTCGAATGAGGCTTGCTTGTGACGTGGTTTGATTTCTGATGATGGGTCCGGTGAAGTGGTGGTTGCTGGTAATTCTATTGATGATCGCCCGGTCAGGTACCAGCCAGACGAGCGCCAGCGCCCCGCCGCAGGAACCTGTGCCGGGGAAGCAAGAACCGGCGTCAGGCCAGCACCCAGGTCTGGGCGTGCCTGTCAACAAAGATGAGTCTACTGATCGGCTTCAGCCGGGCACCGATCCTGAAAATCGATTGCTCTCGCCATTTTTGAGACACCTCGCCGGAGATCAAAAGCAGTTCTGGACACGCCCTGCGCACCTTCAAACCAAGGATCTCAAGTGGATCCTGCCAGGCGTCGGCATCACGGCAGCTTTCGTCGCAAGCGATAGCTGGTGGTCGAAACAGGTCCCACTTAATCACATGGCAACGAGCAAGACATTTTCCGACTACAGCGTGTATTCTCTCATTGGCCTCGGCGGCGGTTCATTTCTCTTGGGCCAAATTAAGCATGACGACCACCTGTCGGAAGCGGGACTGCTTGCAGGCGAAGCCGCCATCAACAGCACGGCGGTTGCGTACGCATTCAAAGCAATCACACAGAGGCAACGGCCCTACCAGGGAAATGAACATGGCAACTTTTTCGCTGGGGGAACCTCCTTTCCTTCCGAGCACTCAGCCATTGCCTGGTCCATAGCCAGTGTGTGGGCGCACGAGTACCCAGGCTGGTTCAGCCAAATGGCGGCGTACGGTTTAGCTACTGCCGTGACCATGACTCGAGTGACCGCAAAGCAACATTTTCCCTCTGATGTCCTTGTCGGCAGCGTTTTGGGATGGTATTTCGGCAGGCAGGTTTACCGAGCCCACCACGATCCGGAACTCGGTGGTTCCGGCTGGGGCAGCATCCTCGATGAGAAGACCGGGGAGAAAGGCCGCAACCCAAACTACATGGCCTCGCCGTATGTCCCCTTGGACAGTTGGATCTATCCCGCGTTGGAGCGTCTGATAGGCTTCGGCCAAATCCAATCCGACGTTTTGGGGATGCGGCCGTGGACCCGAATGGCATGCGCCCGTCTGCTCGACGATGCGGGTGACAAGCTTTCAGATAATGGAATCGAAGAGGGTGAAGCGGAAAACCTTTACGCAGCCCTAACCAGAGAATTCAAGACGGAGATTGCCAGGTTGGACGGGGCCGCGAATGCCGGCGCACGCGTAGGGTCCGTTTATACCAGGATGATGGGAATCTCCGGCACGCCGGTTCGAGACGGTTATCACTTCGGGCAAACCATTATTAATGATTACGGCAGGCCCTACTGGGCCGGCTTCAATAACATTACGGGACTGACCGTAGACGCCGAAGCCGGACCGGTGTCATTTTCCTTTCGTGGCGAGTATCAGCACGCGCCTGCCATGCCATCGGAATCGCCGCAAACGCTCGCGGCAACTGCTGCGGCGGATTTCACGCCACCTCTGGCCAATGGCGCGGGCGAAGTGAGCCAGGTCGAGCTACTCGATAGCATGGCGTCCGTCAACGTGAACAATGTCCAAATTTCTTTTGGTGTCCAGAGTGTGTGGCTTGGCCCAGGCGAATCCGGCGCGCTCTTGCTGAGCAACAACGCCGCACCGTTCCCGATGCTGAAGATTGATGATGTTGCGCCGCACGATATTCCTGGCCTCTCGCGAATACTCGGACCCTTCCGTACGCAGTTTTTCGTGGGGCAGCTTTCCGGGCAGCATTGGGAGGAATGTACCGCGCCCACCTGCCAGTCGTATCCCGGATACCCCAATGTGGTGGGCCCCAACATTTCGCCGCAGCCGTTTATGCATGGGGAAAAGATCAGCTTTCAACCCACTCCTAATCTTGAATTCGGCATGGGAGTGACGGCCATGTTCGGTGGACCGGGTTTGCCGATCACGTTCGGCACTTTCTTCGATACCTACCATGTGCACACGTCGAATCTGGTGAAGAATCCCGGCAAGCGGGTTTCGGCTGCTGATTTTTCCTATCGGATACCTGGTCTGAGGAGTTGGTTGACCTTCTACATGGACTCCATGGTGTGGGATGAAGTCTCTCCCATCGGTTCCACTCGCGCCGCCGTGAACCCAGGTATCCACATGCCACGAATCCCGAAAATACCGAAGCTAGAGTTGCGCGCGGAGGGGTTCAACATCTCGCGGACGCAAGAATTCCCCCCGGGATTCGTTTACTACAATGCCGATCGCTATCGTTCCGGATATGTGAATAACGGCAACCTGCTGGGGAGTTGGATTGGACGGGCTGGACGAGGTGGCCAGGGCTGGCTGACGTATTGGTTCACTCCTCGCAATACGTTGCAGTTGGGCTATCGTCTGCAAACCGTGTCGCCTAATTTCATTGGCGGTGGCCGCCTCGCCGACTATTCAGCGAAAAGCGAACTCATGATTGGGCACAACGTTTCTGTCTCCGGGTTGCTGCAATATGAGCAGTGGAACTTCCCCGTGCTGGCTCCCACGCCGCAGTCCAACGTGACGGGATCGATTCAGCTGACTCTTTACCCGAATCTGCGTTTGCGAAAGTAAACAAAATATGTAGAACTGTGACAGCGGTCATTTTCCGCAAGAAACTAGAATTGATCATGCAATCCGCCGTCCCTATCAGCAAGGCAGGTCAAGAATAGTCCACATGGCATCCTCGATCGGTGTAAAGCAAGCGTCGAAACCGAAAGGTGCTCCAGCGCCAGACCTGGCACTGGTCACGCCGCTCTCGCAGCACACTTCGGCTGCGCGATTTCGAAGTCACCTGACAAAACTGGAGGCCCTCGCCGATTTCGTAACGGTGATTGGCGCTGTCATGTCAGGGTACGCGGCGTACTATTTCCTCGGGCTAGGTAAACAGGTCTACTATACGCGTTCAGTTGTTCTGGGCGTTTCCGCTACCTTTGCCGCGGTAATCGTCCTGATGCTGGATCGCGTCGGCGCTTATTCCCGTGGAACCAGTTTGCTGCGTGTGCGCGAAACGGAATACGTGCTGCGCGTTTCCGTGCAGGCTTTGGGCTTCATTCTTGGCGTCAGTTTCTTCACTAGCTTCCTGTTTTCACGCTGGCTCATGGTAATCGCCTTGGCATTGGTGCCGCTGTTCCTCTTTGTTCAAAAGTATCTCGTTTACGTGATGGTGCAACAACTGCACGGCAAGGGCTACGGCATCGAGCGGGTTCTGATCTACGGCTCCGGATCCACCGGACGCCGCGTTTACTCGGTTTTGACGCGTTCTCCGAAACTCGGCTTGGAGCCAGTGGCATTTGTCGACGATAATGCCGCGAAAGTTGGCTGCGCCATTTTTGAACTGGGTTATGAGAATCGGCGTTCTGCATCCGTGTTACACGGCCCGTTGAGCCGGCACTTGGTGACGGAATGTGCCGCCGACCTGGTCGTGATCGCCATCCCTTCCCTTCAGCACGATAAGTTCCACCACGCAATCGAAGAGGTGCTGGCGGCAAATGCGCGTGTCTCCTTTGTTCCCACGCACTTTCTCCGCTCCGATCCGTGGGTTGACTTCCAGGATATTGACGGCGTTTTGCTGGCTTCCTTCAGTCCAGAAGCCAGGCGCTTCACCTATGAGTGGGCCAAGCGGATCTTCGACTTCATCGGGGCGGCAATTGTCCTGGTCATCGGTTCGCCGCTCTTTCTACTGCTCTCCAATTTGATCAAATTTGATTCCAAGGGGCCGGCGCTGTTTCGGCAGGAGCGTGTTGGCTTGAACGGGCGTCGGTTCCGAATGTTCAAGTTCCGTACAATGTACGCGAACGCTCCCGCTTACGCATTCTCTCCAAAAGAATCGGAAGACCGCCGGATCACGAGGCTGGGTCGCTTCCTGCGGCGCACCAGCCTGGATGAGCTTCCGCAACTACTGAATGTGCTGCTGGGTAATATGTCCATGGTCGGACCTCGTCCGGAGATGCCCTTCATTGTTGAAACCTACACTGAGCGCCATTCTCAACGCCTGCAGGTGCAACCTGGGATCACCGGGCTCTGGCAACTCAGTGGTGACCGCAACTACCTTATTCACGAAAACATCGAGTACGATCTTTATTACGTTAAGCATCGAAATTTCTTCATGGATCTGGCAATCCTGCTGCATACTACAATCTTCGCAATGCGGGGAATTTGAGCGCAAATTGGAATCGGTATCGGTTAACATTTTGCAAAAGGAGCACCAGAAACGATAGTGGAAAGCCTGAGACAAGACGCAGTGATCCACGAGATCGACCCAGTTACCGAGATCGAGTTTCCTTCTCATCCGGCGGCTGATGAGAACACGCAGGATCAACATCCTTCAGGCATTTTGTACGTCCTGCGTTTGTCGTGGGAAAACCGCCGGATGCTTTACCGCGTCGCGGCATGGGCGCTTGTGCTGAGCACGATTGTCGTCTTCCTCATCCCGAACCAATATGAGTCTTCGATTAGCATCATGCCGCCCGACCCCATGAGCGGCAGCGGAGCCATGCTTGCTGCGTTAGCCTCTAAGGCGTCCCCGGAACTGACCACCCTCGCTGGTGGTTTGCTGGGGACGAAGAGTTCGGGTGCGCTCTACGCTGACCTTTTCCGTAGCCGGAGCGTGCAAGAACGCATAATCGACCGGCTGAATCTCCAAAAGGTTTATTGGTCCCGGTATAAGGCGGATGCGCGCAAGAAGCTGGATGGCCGTACCGGGGTCAGTGAGGACCGCAAGAGCGGCGTGATTTCGCTGACCGTGACCGACAGGAACGCGCAGCGTGCACACGACATCGCGATGGCATACTTCGAAGAGTTGAACCGTCTCCTGTCCCAGGTCAGCACCTCGTCAGCTCGGCGTGAGCGCATCTTTATCGAACAGCGTCTGACCTCGGTCAGAAGTGACCTCGAGGACGCTGAGAAGCAGTTCAGCGCCTTTGCCAGCAAGAACACTACTCTCGACATCAAGGAACAAACGAAAGCCATGGTGGAGTCTGCGGCGACGCTGCAGGGCGAACTTATCGCCGCGCAGTCGGAACTGCAGAGTTTGGAGCAGATCTACACCACCAACAACGTTCGCGTCCGGTCCCTGCAAGCCCGAGTCGACGAACTCAAGCGCCAATCGCAGACGCTGCGAGGCACGGACGCCTCGCTGGTTCCAGATGCGAACCAACCCGACGAGATGTATCCGGCCATCCGCAAGCTGCCCCTGCTCGGCGTTGAGTGGGCCGACCTCTACCGCCGCATGAAGATTCAGGAGAAAGTCTACGAACTGCTCAACCAGCAGTATGAACTGGCGCGCATTCAGGAAGCCAAAGAGATCGCGACCGTAAATGTGATTGATCCGGCGAACCTGCCCGAGAAGAAATCGTGGCCACCCAGACTGCTGTTCGTTGTCCTGCTGACGGTTCTGTCGGTGGCCGCAGCGGCCGTTTGGATCTTCGGGTCCGAGAGGATTCAGTCGTTGGAACACGCCGACCCTCGCCGACAGTTGGCAATGCGCGCGGCCGAAGGCTGGAGCCGGCTTGGAAATCGGATTCTCAATAGCGGGTACCTTAGCCGATTCAAGTCCACCAAGGCATCCGACGACGGTCTTGAATGATGGAGACCAGCTGGCTCTCCATGGTTGACAAATTCAGGCTGTCGTCCGCTGGGAAGACCTTAAGTGTTCTGCGGGTGTCCAGGAATTTCCGCGAGAGTGCTGGGAATGCGGTTTACAGCGCCGCGGAGTACGTCGCGCAGCCGCTATCAATGCTGTTGGCAGCGCCATTCCTGGTTCATAGGTTGGGACTGCAGCAGTACGGGATTTGGATGTTGGTCAGCGCGATCCTGGGCAGCATGGGTATACTCAGCACCGGATTTGGTGACGCGACGGTCAAGTACGTCTCCGCCTATCGTGGTCAGAACAATCCCGCCGGGGTCGAGCGTACGATTCGCGCCACCCTGACAATCAATGCTCTCTTGGGGGGATTGTTCGGTCTGCTTGTGTGGGTCGCGGCACCTTACAGCGTCGATCACATTTTCAAAATCGAGCCGACGTTCCACGCCGCCAGCATTGAGGCGATTCGGATCAGCGCTGTTATCCTTGCTGTTCGCTCCGTCGAAAGTGTTTTCGTGAGCACGTTGCGTGCGTTCGAGCGCTACGGACCACCCGTCAAATTAAACGTGTTTCTCCGGGCCATTGTGGTTATTTCAGCAGTTGTGCTCGCCGCAATCGGGCACGGAGTGGTGGCAATCATGATTGCCACTTTGTTCTGGTCTTCCCTAGTTGTTGTCTTGCAGGCTATTGCCGCCCGGCGAGTGGCAGGCTCGCTGAATCCCCTTCCGATTTTCAAGACAGAAGCATTGGCTGAAGTGTTCAGTTTTGGTTGTTTCAGCTGGTTGCAGGCACTGGCTGCTGTCGTGTTCAGCTATGCAGACCGTTTTCTAGTAGCGGCGATGCTGGGTACAGCACCGGTCGCAATTTACGTTCTGTGCGTGCAAGTTGCGCAGCCGATCCACGGCTTGGCCGCTGCTGCCTTCAGTTTTGTATTCCCGCACATCAGTTCCCGGCACGGCGCCGGGGAGATTCGTGGCCCGCATCGAGTCTTTCGTCTCGCTCTTCTGACTAGCTTGGCGCTATCGGTCGCTCTTGCGTTGCCTCTGATCGTGCTGAGCAAGCCCCTCCTTAATTTATGGATGGGGAAGCAAGTCGCAGATGACGGCCACGTTGTACTTGCCTTACTCGCGGTTGCCTATACCCTAATGGCGCTAAATGTCGTGCCACACTACGCCTTGCTCGCTCTTGGCCGAGTACGTCTCATTTCTGGTCTGAACGTGGGTTCAGGTATTCTGTTAACTTTACTTATAATCTTCCTAGTCACGACCTTTGGACTAACGGGTGCCGCAATCGGGCGCATTGCGTATTCGCTGCTCCTAGCTATTCCATATTTGGTTGCGTCTCGTAAAGCTTTTCAGTCGCGAACCCAGTTGTCGTCGGTGGGGATGTTCTAAATGCAACCTGGATGTTCGCCCGACGTTTCGGTCGACGGCAGCGATGTGTGCCCGCGCTGCTACGTATGCGGCAGTTCAAAGCTGCGCCAACGATTTTCAGTACCGCTTGTGGACGGACCCTTTCGCCAGCACAAGAGCGAGACAAATAGGACGATTTATAGATGCGAATTGTGCGGACATCTTTCGGCAAACCTTTATGACTCCGTTAGGTACGCTGATTACTACGCATCGCTATCCGGTGACTACCACTGTTGCCATGATCATGACCAGTCTCGATACAAACAGATATTAGGGATTGTTCCGACGCAGTCGGTGAGAAGAGTCTTGGACATAGGTTGCGGAACCGGGACGTTTCTTGCCATGTTTCCCTCCGATGTGGAGCGATTTGGAATCGAACCCTCAAGCGATGCTGCAGATTGTGCGCGTGCGGAAGGTGTCGAAACGATTAACTATGCCGATCTGGAGCGACCGGAATTGCGAAATACCTTTGACCTCGTCACCGCGATAGACGTTGTTGAGCATACGGCGGATCTCCAGGAATTCCGCCGGCACCTTGCCACGGCGTTGCGCCCCGGCGGAACCGTGATAATTCTTACGGGAGACGCTGAGAGCAGGTCCGCGAGATTTCTAGGCCGCTACTGGATTTATCTGAATTATGCGGAGCACATTACGTGCTTCTGCCCTCGGTCTGTTCGGACCTGGTTACAGCCGGACTTTTCGCGTATCGAGCTGACGAAAACCGACCACCATCCCCTGAATCTGCGAGAGGGAGTATCTCTGTTTCGAATATGGCTGCTGTTTCCGATTAAGTGGCTTCTGCGAAGGCTTTTGCCGGGGCGCTTGAATTTTTATGCGGCTCTGTCCCTGCCCAGGGATCACATGCTCGTATCCGCCATCCGTAATTAGTCGCACCTCGGTAGCGGTGGAATTGGGATTAATGTCGCGTAAGTGTTGCATCTGTGAATCTTTATGCCATGTGGGGTCCGGCCCGAGTCCTAGATTCGGATTTTCCTGCGAGTCGTTCTCTTCGAGGCTTCCACGGCCGGACCGCACGCACTGGCCCGTTACCAAACGCAATTTAAGGAGTTTCAGTGAACGAGCGGTCTGATTTCGGCGGTCACCAGACCAGCGGCTCTCAGGGCCTTTCCGTACCGAGGGTAGATCTGGGAGCGAAGAGTTCGTGGTCTAACTGGTGCTTGGCTGCGATTCTGGTCGTCGGTGTCGTTATCGTGCTTGCAGACGGACTGAGTCGGCCTCTGCTGCTGGAGGAGGATTGGGTAACCTCAGAACCGATGACCTATGAACCGAATTATGCGGCATTCGTGTTTGGCTTCGCCATGCTTCCTTTTATGCTCATTTATGGTTCGAGTACCGGCATATCAAAGAAAGAAACTTTGCTTCTCTGGTTTGTAATGTGTACGGTCGCTTACGCGAAGGATTTCTCCTACATGGCCGTTCCCGGAATTCCGGTATTTGTAACGGACGTGGTTTTGTGTGTCTTAGGTTTGGCGTTGTGGCGCTCTCTACGAAGCGGTCTCCGGTCCTTGGGACGAACACTTGAGCTGGCAATGATTTGCTTATTTGTGAGCGGCGCAATTTGTGCTTGCCGCGGCTTTCTTTCCGGCCAAGAAAAGGTACTTGTGCTGCGAGATTCCGCCATCGTTGTGTACTCGATGTTTCTACTGCTAGGCTTTCTCATCGTGTCGTCGTGGGAATCCGTCAAGAGGTTCTTCTTGTTTTTCGGGCTCGGGGCAGCGTTTTCCAGCTTGACCGGGATGGCGTGGTTCTTGATGCAGCCGGGACAACGCCGGTATGTGTCACAAGGACCCTATATGTTAGCGGCCCTGCTTGGATCATTTACGCTAATCACGAGTCGTTCGATCCGGCCCGCCCTCGGCTGGTTGCTTACCGCCATCTTGGCGGTGGGTGTGTTGTTATCCAACGCCCGCACAATTTACGTCGCCTTGGCGCTTATGTTGCTGATCATGGTCTTTGTAGGTCAGTCGGCCAAACTTCAGATTAGTCGACGGGCTTTGTGGCTGAGCATCACCGCAGTGCTGGTTTCCGCGTGTCTGGTGTGGGCTTTTATGCAAACCAAGGCAGGAGCGCAGTTTGTGGATACAACGGTTACTGAGCTTGTGTCCGGAACGATTGACTACGCCGACGACGCGAACGTTTCCTTTCGCTTCCTTGCCTGGCTGGAGGCAGGTCAGAGGTTCGCTCAGAATCCTGCCCTTGGCGAAGGATTCGGTGTTCCATTCACCTTCGAGCTCTCATCGTACGACGTGCGACCACATAATACCTTTCTGACCATTCTCTACAAAATGGGTCTGCTGGGTTTTCTTCCTGCGATGGTTATGCTGGTTGGTTTTCAACGGAAGGGCTGGAGTTGTTTAAGAATGTTCCATCGGCAGCCCGGGGCCGTGTTCCTCTATGTACTGTTGTTGGGAGAACTCGTGGCCTACGTTTACGGCTCGCTGAACCTATTGTTAGAGAGCCCATTCCTGGCCTCAATCTTCTGGCTGATCGTGGGTGTGGAAATGAGCGTGATGATCCTATTGCGGGCGTCTCCGGATACCGTCGCGACAGGACCTGCCTGACAGCAAGAAGGAGCTAGCTGAAGTGCGATAACATCGGAGGAACAGTTGAGTCTGGGATTTAGAATTGGGACAGTCGTTCGTAAACTCGACAAGCGTTTCGGAGTTGTAGCCCTCTTGAATGGCGAACCCCGTCCGCCGCGCGGAGGGTTTGACCTAGAGGGCGAGAAGTTGATCGATTGGGGTTGGATTTGCACGAATCTACCGTCTGGCCCGAAGCGCGCTCTTGAGATTGGGCCCGGCAAGTCCCCTATCATCCCTGCCATGCTCGCTATGGGCTACGAAGTTACCGCGGTTGATTCCTCGGCGGATCCGACGTCTGTTGTCGACGGTTTCCGGTTTGTACGCGGCGATTTCAACGATTTCCCCTGCGATCAGAAATTCGACGTGATCATCGTATGCTCTGTGGTGGAACATCTTGGACTTGCAGGCCGATACAACTCCGAATCAGATCCCGACGGCGATCTGAAAGCCATGCGACGTATACAGGTTTTGCTTGAGCCCTCCGGGAAGGTACTTCTGACAATCCCAGTGGGGCGCGACGTTATCCATGAGCCATGGCATCGCGTCTATGGCCGACAGCGACTGCCAAGACTACTGGAGGGCTTCAAGATAGTTCAAAGCCGGTTCCTGCAAAAAAAGCCAGGCAGCGCGTGGTACGCCACGACTCAGGAAGAAGCACTCGACACTCCGGTGGATATTCGGCGATACGCCCTCGGCGAAATGGTTCTCGACCTCTCCGTTTGAGTTCAGGAAAAACATTGTGTCAATGATCCCAAGGCTCTCGATTGTGACGGCGTCGTTCAATCAGGCGCACTTTATCGAAGCAACTTTGCGGAGCGTCAGCAGCCAACGATATCCGTTTTTCGAGCATATCGTGGTATCGAGAAGAAGAGGCGGCAGTTACGAGGCGGTGGCGCTCGGCACGCGGGTCATTACCTCAGAAATTCCCGTAAACCGAGAGGTAGAGCACCGAAATGGTGCGCTTTTCGGGTAAAATCGGCGGAAGCGCTTGCCGAGGAGATGCAAGGCGCTTCTTCAACCTTGCAACCTGTGAGCAAAGCAAGGTCAGACAGGAGCGTGAGATTTGATTCCCCAGATCTCCATAGTTACACCTTCGTATAACCAGCGCGCCTTCATTGAGCTTGCATTGGAGAGTGTCAGATCTCAGAACCACGCATCGGTTGAGCATGTTGTAGTCGATGGCGCCTCGACTGATGGTACGGCCGAATACCTTCGATCGTTATCGGGAAAGGCCGGATGGGAGCATTTACGTTGGATCTCGGAGCCGGACCAAGGCCAGAGTGATGCGCTCAACAAAGGCTTCAAGATCGCTTCAGGAGATATTATTGGGTGGCTCAACTCGGATGACGTCTACAGGTCCGGATGTTTTGCGGTGATAATTTCGGCCTTTGAAAACAATCGCGCAATTGACGTACTGTACGGGGATACGACCTGGATCGACGAGAACAGTAGGATTATCCAGGTGAGACGAGAGATCGAGTTCAGCCGCTTTGTGCTGGCCTATCATCGTGTGCTCTACATCCCAACGACTTCCACGTTCTTTCGCCGCCGCATTTTTGACGAGGGAAACTGGATCGATACCCGCTACCACTACGCTATGGACTACGAGTTCTTCTTGCGGCTAGCCAATGCCGGTTACCGCTTCCAGCACATTCCACGTGTGTTGGCTGATTTTCGTTGGCATTCCGAAAGCAAGTCCGGTAGTCAGAGCCAGAAGCACCTTGCGGAGCACGACGATATTGCTCGAATGTATTCTCCGCTCCTCAGAAGGATGCCGACCGGAATCCTACTCGCGGTAGCTCGCAAAGGGACACGTTTCCTCGCTGCGGGCCGGCGTTATTCCGAGAAACTTCTGCGAGGATATTACTTCGAGCAGTATCGCTCAGCTCCTTTTCGACTGTGAAAATCCTACTCGCCCACAATCGTTACCAGCTGCCGGGGGGCGAAGATGAGGTCTATCGCCGCGAGCTGGAAATGCTGGTGGACAATAGTCACGAGGTCATCGAATACACGCGAGATAACCGGAAGATCGCACAATATGGAGTTGGCAGCAAGGCGACCCTCGCTGTGGGTACCACTTGGGCGTGGGATACCTATCGTCAGATTGACACAATTCTCGCCGAGGCGAGGCTCGACCTGCGGAAGCAAACACGGACTGGGGGCCATTACAAGCATCATAGGGACCCGAAACTTGGTTAGGTTGCTAAGGTGTGCGCAGTTGGTCTTAGACATTTTGCCGCCGCTTTGTTCCCAGGGAAACGAGGTCTTAGCCGCTATCGTCAAGGAAAAACAGTTGTGGTGGTGGGTTAGAGCGGAGTCTCGGGACATTATCTTTGATCGTGAATTTGCAAACATCAACTGACACAAGCCGGATTCCCACCGAGTTGTGGTGCCGAAGGACGCGATTAGTGTTGCCCATCGAGCAATTTTCCTTTGTGCTCTAACTCTCTGTGGTTACGAACGTGAGAATAATGCAGGTTCCAATGGCGACGGGTGCTTCCAACTCAGAGACTTACTCTACCCGACTGAAGATTCTATTTGTCCACAATCGCTATCAGTTCGATGGTGGTGAGGACGAAGTCGTCGAAAGAGAGAGACAACTTTTGGTTAATGCAGGACACAAAGTGGTGGAGTACAACCGTGACAATCGGGAGATCAACGGATATACGCCCATCCAACGAGCGGGCCTCGCGCTGCGTACCATCTGGGCCTGGGACAGCCACCGCGACGTGGCGCGGTTGCTGCAAACCGAGAAACCCGACGTGGTCCACTGTCACAATACGTTTCCGCTGGTTTCGCCTGCTGTTTATTACGCGTGTGCTGGGTTCGGCGTACCAGTCGTACAGACCTTATATAATCCGCGCCTAATCTGTCCGGCCGCGACCCTCTATCGCGATGGGTCTGAGTGCCAGGAATGCGTGGCTCGGAGTATCCCGTGGCCTGCAGTGCGGCACGCCTGCTACCGCGACTCATATTCGCAATCAGCGGTGGTGTCCTCCATGCTTGTCTTGCACCGCTGGGCCCAGACCTGGCAACAGAAGATTGCAGTCTATCTCGTCGCTACGGAGTTCTACCGACAGAAATTGATTGAAGGTGGATTGCCGGCGGATAAGATCGTGGTAAAGCCGCACTTCCTTAGTGCCGATCCTGGAGTTTGTCGGCAGCAAGGCGACTACGCGTTATTTGTCGGGCGGCTGGCACGGGAAAAGGGAGTCCGCTGTCTCTTGGCCGCCTGGAAAAACTTGGCGCATATCCCCCTGAAGATCCGAGGCGATGGCCCGTTGGCCGACGAGGTGAAGGAGTTCGCGCGCAGCAGCACTGGCAACGTGGAGGTAATTCCGCGACTTCCTCGTGAGGCTCTCTATAGATTAATAAAGGGCGCTCGTTTCCTGGTATGGCCCTCGGAGGGTCTTTACGAAACCTTCGGTCTTGTAGCGATCGAGGCGTTTGCTTGCGGCATCCCGATACTCACGTCGGGTTCAGGCGCAATGCAGGAAATCGTAGAAGACGGGCTCACGGGTTTGCACTTCCGTCCTGGTGATCCCGTCGACCTTAGAGCAAAAGCCCGATGGGCTTGGGAACATCTCGGTGAACTGGAGGAGATCGGGAGGGCGGGCCGCGCGGAATTCGAAGCAAAGTATAGGAGTGACTGCAACTACGACCTGCTCATCGACATTTATCGCAGAGCCATCCGCCAGCAAATAAGCCAGCCGAGATGAATCGGGACCTCACTTCACGAGCAAACAACTTCTGCTCCAGGCCGTCCGTCCGGTCAACAAGTACGTAAGGAGCGCTTCATAAGGTTTCGGTCAAAATTCCCCGAGAATCCTCACTGAGATGCAACAAGATCCTTAACTAGCTAAGAAGAAGGAAACAATCATGAAAAGGGCATTGATTACGGGCATCTCGGGGCAAGACGGCAGCTACTTAGCAGAGTACCTCCTTAGCCTTCAATACCAGGTGTATGGCTTGGTGCGAAGTGATCCGGATAGTATCCGTTTGGTTGAGCCGATCCACGCACAGGTCGAGCTCCTGTACGGAGACCTGCGCGATACCGAGTCTTTGGCGGTTGCGTTTCAGAAGGCGTGGCCGGACGAAGTCTATAACTTGGCTGCCCAAGTATTTGTTCCCACAAGCTGGGACTGTCCAGCAGAGACGTTTGACATGAATGTTGGAGGCTTGGCGAGACTTTTGCAGCTCATCGAGCGCCGGAAGAGGGATACGCGCCTGTACCAGGCCTCAAGTTCTGAGATGTACGGCAACACCAGCGTAGCATGTAACGAGCACACCCCCTTCAGCCCGACATCGCCCTATGGAACTTCGAAACTGGCCGCCCACCGGCTCTGTGAAGTGTACCGAGGGCGTGAGCTTTTCGTGGTCGGAGGAATTCTTTTCAACCATGAGTCTCCCCGTCGCAGGCCGGAGATGGTCACTCGGAAAATTACGCGTGCTCTGGCAAATTGGGCGTGCGGCACCAAAACCAGACTACCGCTGGGAAATCTTCAAGCGAGAAGAGACTGGGGGTTTGCCGGCGACTACGTTAGGGCAATGCATGCTATGTTGCAGCAGCCCACTCCACGCGACTACGTCATTGGGACCGGAGAGTCGCACAGCGTATCCCAGTTCTTGGAGCTGGCATTGAAGGAACTCGCGCGCGTCAGTGGAAGTGGACTTACGCGCATGGAAGAAATTGTGGAAATAGACCATCGTTTGCTGCGAACCGGTGAAATTCATGATATCCGTGCCGACGCGACTCTGGCGCGTAAGGAATTGGGCTGGGAACCCAGAGTGGGTTTCCCATCTCTGGTCAGAATGATGGTCGAGGCAGATTTCATTGCCTGCAACCGCACGTCCTCATTATCCGGCTCTCCAGTTCTACAGGCTTCTGCGGATTGATACGTGCTGCCCTTGGGAGGAAGATTTGCTGTGACAAGCAAGGAACGTAGTATTAGTGACGGTGCCCGCGGTTTCATCGGCCATCATCTTGTCAAAAGAATAAGGGCTGAAGAGTCTGACCGTTACCTACCGACGGATTGAAAATGAGCTACGCCAACCCGGACACCCCCCCCATGTTTACGCGGCCCGCTGCGCCGGTTAAGAACCGTGCCAACGTCCTTGGCGTTGGTATACACGCCATCGACCTTCCCGGCGCGGTCGGCATTATCGAAAGCGCTGTTCGTGACGGGGCGAAGGGATATGTTTGCGTTACTGACGTGCACGGTGTGATGCAGGCGCAACGTGATCCCGAGTTCCGGGACATTCTCAACCACGCGTTGCTCGTGACCCCCGATGGCATGCCGACGGTTTGGGTTGGACGCATGCAAGGAAACTCCAGGATGAAACGTGTTTTCGGTCCCGATCTGATGCTGGAGGTCTGCCGTCGCTCCGCTGGGACGGGAATCCGACACTTCCTCTATGGCGGGAAGCCAGGAATTGCCGACGACCTCGCGGAAGGCTTGCAGCGCAGGTTTCCGGGCATCAAAGTGGTGGGGACCTTTACTCCTCCTTTTCGGCCACTTGAGCCGTCAGAGCAGCTTGCGCTTGAAAGACAGATGGAAGCCGCTCTTCCCGACATCGTTTGGGTGGGACTCGGTACGCCGAAGCAGGAAAGGTTTATGGCCGAGAACTTCCAGCGACTCCCCAGCAAGATCATGGTGGGAGTAGGCGCGGCTTTTGATTTTCATACCGGGCGCGTGAAAGATGCTCCACAGTGTATCAAAGATGCAGGACTGCAGTGGGCCCACCGTCTCTGTCAAGAGCCGAGGCGCCTGTGGAAACGTTATTTAGTGAATAACCCCGCTTTTCTGCTTGCGATCAGCCTCCAGTTCGCCGGAGTACGAAGCCATCCCCTGCCACCTTCCTCCGACAGTCCTTCCTGCCGGCTCCCGGTCGATACGGGTCCAGTAATTGCGGGTGGGGACAGGGATTCGACCTTCACGCCGGGCGATTAGGACAGGCCCCGTGCGGGACATCTTTCCAAAGGTGACAATATGAAAAGGGCTTTAATCACAGGCGTTACCGGGCAGGACGGATCTTATCTGGCTGAATTGTTGGTGTCGAAGGGTTATGAGATCCACGGTATCATTCGACGTGCCAGCACCTTTAACCACCAGAGCCTGGATCATATTTATGTGGATCCGCACACACCCAACGCGCGGATGTTTCTGCACTATGGTGATTTGGTGGCTGCCGGGGAGCTCAGCCACTTCATTTACAGCATCCAGCCAGACGAGGTGTACCACTTGGCGGCGCAGAGCCACGTGATGGTGAGCTTTGACAGTCCCGAATATACTGGTCAGACGACGGGGTTAGGGACAACGCGCATACTGGATGCGATTCAGCGAAGTGGCATCAAGGCTCGGTTCTATCAAGCGAGTTCCTCTGAAATGTTTGGATCCGCTCCACCGCCGCAGAACGAAGAGACCATGTTCCATCCGAGAAGTCCGTATGGTGCAGCCAAGGTATACGCCTATTGGATGACTGTTAATTACCGCGAGGCTCATGGTCTATACGCCTGCAATGGCATCCTGTTTAACCACGAGAGCCCGCGTCGCGGCGAGACATTCGTGACTCGCAAGATCACGCGGGCTGTGGCGCATATTCTGGCTGGACGCCAGGAGCGCGTGTATCTAGGAAACCTGAAGGCATCACGCGATTGGGGATACGCGCCCGAATATGTGGAAGGCATGTGGCGCATCTTGCAGCAGGAATCGGCTGAGGACTTTGTATTGGGCACAGGCGAGTGCCACACCATCGAGGAATTCGCTGCGGAAGCGTTCGGCTATGTAGGCCTTGATTGGCGAGAGTTTGTCGAGAGTGACCCCCGCTACATACGGCCCTCCGAAGTGGATATCCTGAGGGCGGATGCCAGCAAAGCCCGCGCGAAAGTCGGCTGGGAGACAAAGGTCAACTTCCGTGAGCTGGTTCGCATTATGGTGGACGCTGACATGGAATCCGTTGGCTTAAAGCCAACGGGAGAGGGCTTGCGCATTCTGGAGAAACATTTCGGCACCTGGCACCAGTGGGGTAGCTCCGTGTCTGCCAATCTGCAAGCGGAGGCGGGATCGTCGGTCCGCTAAAATCCAGATGAGGACAGTGATGTGAATTCTTCCAAGCAGATCTCGATTTCCGCAAGGATTTACGTCGCCGGGCATCGCGGCTTAGTCGGGTCAGCGCTCGTGCGTATCCTGAAAAGGAACGGATATCGCAACCTCATTCTGCGTACTCATGCCGAACTCGACCTGACCGTTGGAACTGATGTTGCTCGGTTCTTCGCTTCGGAGCAACCCGAATATGTGTTTTTAGCTGCCGCTAAAGTGGGTGGTATCCTCGCCAATAGCACATACCCTGCGGACTTCGTCCGCGAGAATCTTGCAATTCAGTGCAACATCATCCAGCACTCTTATGCCGCGAGTGTGAAACGGCTTCTTTTCCTGGGCTCTAGCTGCATCTATCCCAGGCTTGCACCGCAGCCGATCAAAGAAGAGTACTTGCTTTCCGGCCCGCTGGAGCCGACCAACCGCCCGTATGCGGTCGCCAAGATCGCGGGGATTGAGATGTGTTGGTCCTATAACAGGCAGTATGGGACTCGGTATCTGGCGGCGATGCCCACCAATCTTTACGGCCCTGGCGATAACTACGACCTGAACAGTTCCCACGTTATTCCGGCACTCATCCGCAAGATCGCCGAGGCCCGCGAACATGGCGACAGCCCCGTGACTTTGTGGGGCACCGGGACACCCCGGCGCGAGTTTTTGTACAGCGAAGACATGGCTGACGCATGCCTATTCCTGGTCAACCTACCGGACGAGCAATTTGTACCAATGGCAAGTAACGAGCACGAGCCACCCCTCATCAACGTTGGCTGGGGAGAAGATGTGAGCATTCGCGAGCTGGCAGCGATGATCGCGGACATAATTGGGTTCAAGGGCACTATTGCCTGGGACACAAGCAAACCTGACGGTACACCGCAGAAGCTACTGGACGTCTCGCAGTTGAGGCGCTTGGGCTGGCAACCGTCGGTATCGTTGCGCCAAGGTCTAGAGCTGGCCTACGGGTCATTTTGCCAAGAACGCGGAGCTTCCTTACCCGTCTAAGCTGCGCTCAAGATTCGGGAGCGCGGTACGCCCCAGGTTCTGGGAGAAAATAGGGCGGACGTGTTGCATCGTGAGTTGGAGGCAACTCTGAGCGTCCCTCTCTTGCCTGCGCGGACCGCATTGTCGTGGTGACCCCGGCATTCAAAGAGTTTCTGATTCAGAATCGGAATGTCCCCGCAGAGAAAATTTCCGTCGTCGAAAACGGCGTTGAAAGCGATTAGTTTTCTCCCATGACCTGCCCCCCATTTTTAGTCCAGGGATAATGAGACTTTCTCCGGTTTTTGTTCGCCCCGCAGCGT
>VFSW01004509.1_pt1 | contig 20754 bp, 24 predicted proteins | sample 5358111 | NCBI WGS metagenome assembly VFSW01 (sample SAMN11554181, study PRJNA540505) | mine drainage metagenome | isolation source: sediment from site ElyBrook_90M | place: USA: Ely Copper Mine, Vershire, VT | collected 2017
TGTATTTCCAAGACCGATATTTGACCGAAGAGCAGCGGCTGATGCGCGACACCAGTCGTCGCTACGTGGACAACATCGTGATTCCGTTTCTTGAGGCCGATCGCACGCGCGAATGGGCAATGGATCCACTCGAGCGCCTAGCCCCACAGATTCTCGAACAGGCCGACGCGACCGGACTTCGCTCTCTCGGGGTCCCCGAGCGATTCGGTGGCGTTGCACTCGATCACCTCAGCCAATCCCAGACCCTGTCGATCATCGCAACTGAACTCGCCCGTGGTGACTCGGGCCTTGCGGACAAGCTGGTCCAGAACTGGAAGATCTCGGTCTTGATCGCGCAGTTCGCGCCGGACCATTTGCAGCAGTACTGGTTTGAGCGGTACATGGACGACCCTCAGTTCCTTATGGCCCACTGTCTCACTGAACCGCGAGGAGCCTCTGATCGTTGGCTCCCGTACAACGTGCCCGAGGTGAATATGGACACCCGAGCGGTCCTTGTCGGTGACCACTGGGTACTCAATGGGACAAAGCAGTTCATCAGTAACGGCTACGACGCATCCCTCTACGTGGTCTACGCCAACACTGATGATTCCGTTGGAATGCAGCAGGGAACCTCGAGCTTCTTGGTCCCCCGCGACACCCCGGGACTCTCAGTCACTCGATGCAACGAGACAATCGGAGGGCGGTTCATGAATAATGGCGAGATCGTCTTTGACGATTGTCGTATCCCGGCCGATCATCTACTTGTCTATAACGATGCTCTGGGCAAGGCTGGCATCTATTTCCGCCCGGGCAAGGTCCTCGTCGCAGCAAAGAGCCTCGGTATCGGTGTGGGCGCCTACGAGCAGACGGTCAAGTTCGTCCACGACCGAGTACAGGGTGGACAGCCGCTCATCAAGCACCAAGCGGTGGCGAGTCGCCTGGCCGACATGGCCACCCGGCTCGAAGCCGTGTCGGCACTTCTGCGCCACGCGGCACTCGCGGTGGACGAACGCTCACTCGAAGCGGACGTCTTGTGCAACATGGTCAAAGTCTTTGCCTCGCACGAGATCGTCACGGTCTGTCAGCACGCCATGGAGCTACACGGGGGTTACGGGGCGATGCTCGAGGTCGGTATTGAGAAGTTCATGCGCGACGCCCTCATAAACTTGCACTCGGACGGTACTACCGACGTCTCGAACTTCAAGATAGTCCGCGCAATGTTCCCCGAGACCGCTGGGGTGTACGCCGGCTAACCCAACGCGAAGCTAGAGATGGCCTCACGTTTTTCGTCCCCGCATTCCGTCAACTTTGGGCCGGATCGTCTCCCGGATTGCTCTTGTTCAAGATCACGAGTCCTAGGAGCAGAAAGACCACGACCCCGACGCCCATCGCCAGCGAGATCAAAGTGTCGCTGAAGGCGGTACTGGTGAGTGAGCTACTCAAGGAAAGACGTGCTGACGCACTCAAGATGTCTCGGACACCCGCGAGGACACCGATGATCAGAAACGGTCGCACCGGGAATTCGAAGACTCGTAGGTTGCCAAAGACGGTGTGCGCAATGTCAAGCAGGATGATCACGACGAGAAGTCCGTCGATGGCGGTGACAACTAGCTGGGGGAGCGCACCCGACGTACGAATGAAGTCGATCAAGGTGCGTACCAGCACGTCGGCGGCTACGACGAGCAGGCTCGCGACGATGGCGTACTCCACCAGGAGGATAAGTCCTCGAAAGAGTGCGTCAATCGCCAAGACCGGCGACGGCTCCTTGGGCGGTTCAGTACTCATGAGCGAACGATATCGTACGCCAGCCGACTGTTGAGGTTACTGGTCTTACTTCAGAGGGTTTGCGCCCCGACGCGCGACCACGCGGTCGAGAGCCACGATGATTGCTGCGCTGACTGCCGCAAAGACGAACGAACCGAGGATGTCAATCGGACTGTGGACGTGCGCGGCAACGCGTGCGGCGCCGACGAGCACGGCGATCAGCAAGAGCACGGCCGCGGTACGCCGCGAGTACGCGAGCATGGTGAAGCCGAGAAAGGAAGTAAGCAACGCGTGATCCGAGGGGAATCCATTGTCGGGCGCGTGCGCAAAGAGGGGCTTGACGTGATCAGCGACAAAGGGACGAGTGTCGTAGTAGAAATGAGCGCTGACCTTAGCCATCGCGAGCGCCAGGATCCCGCCAGCGACCAGTTTCCAAGCCAGAGAGAACTTGTCGTTGGTGTTCGCGCGTAGCCAGTAGATGCCGACGATGACAACACTGAGGTAGAGAAAGTATTTGGCGACAAAGACGATGACTGAATTCACTTCAATACTTTAGGTCTGTCAAGCGAAGCCCACCGCCAACTCGCTCTAACTCCTTCGCGACGGGGGCGCCCATTGAGGCGCTCGCTTCTCGATGAATGCACGTATACCTTCCTGCGCGTCCGGGTGTTGACTGGCGCAAGCCATGATCTCACTCGCGTACGCATATGCATTGGTCTGGTCGAGGTCCATCTGGACATAGAACGCTTGTTTGCCCACACCTTTGGACGTTGCACTCCCGCGCGTGACCCGACGCATCAGATCGTTGGTGGCGCTCACCAGTTGGCCGGGTTCCACGACTTGATTGATGAGTCCCCAGGTCTCGGCGGTATTGGCGTCAATGGCATCGCCGCTCATTCCCATCTCGAGGGCGCGTTTGCGACCAATGGACCGACCGACAGCGACCAATGGCGTCGTGCAGAAGAGGCCACCCTTGCCGCCGGGGGTGCAGAAGGTTGCATCACTCGAGGCAACGGCGAGGTCCGCCGCTGCTACGAGTTGACACCCTGCGCCGGTCGCGAGCGCGTGGACCCGCGCGATAACCGGCTGAGGTATTGACTGCATGGTTTGCATGACATTGGAGCACAGAGCGAACAATTCGCGAACTCGCTCAAGCTCCCGGTCGAGCATGTCGGTGAAATCATGTCCGGCGCAGAACACGCTACCGTTGGCGGCGAGTATCACCCCGAGCGCGTCGCTTTTTCCCGCATCGTCGAACGCCATTAGTAGCTCGCGAAGCATCTCCGGCGACAGCACGTTGCGTCGTTCGGGTCTGTTGAGGGTGATGGTGATCACCCCGTCGCGCCGATCATGCTCTATGTAGCGGAACTGACGAGTCATGGTGAACTCCCTCGGAAGGTTCTCCGTCCGAGACTAACGGTCCTTCGCCGCCTCGAAGTGCGCACGCTCGGGTAGCATGCCAAGCCATGAGCGAGACCACCCGGATTGGTGATGTGCAACTGTACGTGGTGTACCTCGGGGGTGATCCCTTGCCCGGGCGACTCGGCGAGGACCACGAGGTGGTCATGGTGGTGGCATCGAACGTGAAGGAGGCCCGTCGCGCCGCACGTGCGAAATGGCAGGGCGATTCAGCCGCTCACGTCGACGCAGTGCAGGTGTTAAACGTCGTCGACGGCTTTGCCATTCGCCTCGAGCCAACTGATCGGGTCGACACTAACGCGATTGACGTGACCTACGAGCCAGACGGGTCTGCGGAGGTCTCCTAGGCAGCGACCAGCTTTGGTGGCGAGGTTCCGCGCTCTGGCGCGAAGTCCGGCGACCTTTGTTACTACCATGGTCGTCACGAGGTCAAACGTGTCCCAACTACTTTTTACGGCTTTCAGCAATCGTCTCGATGCGTTGGAGGTCGCCCGACAGGCGGTCGCCGGTCTGAAGGCCGAGGGCATCTCATCGAAGGTGCACCTTCTTGATACAGCTGAACGACCCGAACTCGACGAGGACACACTGGTCGTTAGTCTCGGTGGCGACGGTACTTTTTTGCAATCTGCGCGCCTGGCGCATGCTCACGGGGCACGAGTACTCGCGGTCAACCTCGGTCGATTGGGTTTCTTGTTGAATGTACCCTCCAACGAAATCGTCGAAAGCGTGAACGACGCACTGGAACATAACCAGGTGGTCGAACGTTTGGCGCTGAGCATCTCTTTCGAGGGGGGGTTCGAACAAGAATTCGCCCTCAACGAGGTCGTCGTCGAGCGCGCCCACGCTGGGCACATGGTGCGAGTCAAGACCTACGTCGCCGAGGATGAGTTCCTCACGTACTCCGCTGACGGCGTCATGGTCGCCACCCCCACGGGAAGCACCGGTTATAACTTCTCCGCCGGTGGGCCCGTTATGGACACGACTCTGCAGGCCATGGTGATCACTCCAATCGCCCCACACTTCACGATCGATCGATCGATCGTGGTCGACGGCGACAAAGTCGTCCGGCTCGTCGCCGATAACAAATCGGCAATCATCGTCGCCGACGGACACACCGTTGGCTCACTCGCGCCTGGTCAACAGATCGTCGTGCGCAAGAGTTCACGACCGGTGCGCGTTGTGGCGACGAGAAGCTTCGACCTCGGCTTTCGACTACGCGAGAGCCTCCGAGAGGGCCATGCCTAAAGCGCAGCTGCTGGAGCTTTACGCCCATGGCCTCGGGATCATAGAAGACGCCCGGCTCGAATTAGGGGCCGGATTCAATGTCATCACCGGCGAGACCGGCGCCGGAAAGACGCTTCTTCTCGGAGCTCTGGACCTATGTCTCGGTGCCGACACTTCCGTGTCGCGATACGCCGCGCTGAGTGACATGAAGACGGCTGCGGTGTTCGACATCGGTGACGGTGAGGAGCTTGTGCTGGCCCGAGAGGCGAGCGTCAGTGGCCGTCTTCGCAGCACATTGAACGGTGCCCCGAGCAGCGCCGAAGCCCTTCGTGCGTACGCCAGCCAACTCATTGTGATTCACGGCCAGCACGATTCGCTGTCGCTACGCAATCGCGCTGAGGTGCTGCGAATCCTCGACACGTCGGGCGGTATCTCTACCGTGGAGCTCGACGAGGTTCGACGTCAGCTCGACGAGGCGCTCAGACTCCGTGACGACTACGGCGGTGACGAGGAACGTCGCGAGCGTGAATTGGACTTCGTCAAATTTCAGATCGACGAACTCGAATCCGTGAAGATCACTTCCATCCAGGAGTTGCACGACGGACTCGAAACGCTCACGCGCCTGACTTCTTTGCGTGAGGGGCAGGCCGCCATTGGCGAAGTGCTCCAAGAGCTCGACGCGGATGACGACGAGGCGGTGTTGGTTCGCCTCGCGCGCTCGATCGCCAAGCTTCCAACGGGAGACGTGTACGAAGCGGCGCGCAATTCGCTGAAGGACGCACTGAGCCAAGCGCGCGAAGGTACCCACGAACTGGCGCTGCTTGCAGACCAAGAGGCCTTTGACGACACCGTGATGGGCGAGCTCGAAACTCGGGTAACCGTCCTCCAGCAGGTGGCGAGAAAATACGGCGGTACCCTCGAGTCCGCTGTCGCCCGTCTGGAACAGCTGAGAGAACAACTCACTCATGCGAGTGAACAAGCGAGTCGACTCTCCAACCTCGACACCGAAATTGTTGATCTCCAGGCAAGGGAACGAGAACTCGCACGCAAGACCCGCCGGGAGCGTGAATTCGCAGCGGTGCAACTCACCGAGGCGGTGCGACGCCAACTCCCTCGGGTGGCGCTCGCCAACGCGACGCTGCGATTTGACGTCGACGGCGACGACGGATCCGATGCCCAGATCCTCTTCACACCAAATCCAGGTCTCCCAGAGGGGCACCTCCAGGCGCTGGCGAGCGGTGGAGAGCTCAGCCGAGTGCTGCTCGCGCTCTCGCTCGAGACCGCTCATGAGGACGTCGTAGCGGTCTTTGATGAGATCGACGCGGGTGTCGGTGGCCAAATCGCCCAGCAGATCGGTCAATGCCTCGCGGAACTCGGCCGCCAGCAGCAAGTACTCGCGGTGACTCACCTCGCGTCGGTGGCGGCGAAGGCTGATCATCACTTTGTCATTGAGAAGACTTCCTTGGACGGCAGCACCTCGACGACACTTCGTCACGTTACGGGTGAAAGTCGGGTAGAAGAGATTGCCCGAATGCTCGCTGGCGACGAGATCAGTGACGAGGCGAAGGCACTCGCGTCACAACTCCTTGAAACATCTCGTTAATAGTGCGTCAACGCCAACGGGGCTCGCTATGATGTGTATCCGTGGATACGGCAAATTACAAATGACAAAATTCGTCTTTGTAACGGGTGGAGTTTCGAGTTCACTCGGTAAGGGCCTGACTGCCTCTTCGCTCGGTCGACTCTTGAAGTCACGCGGGCTCAAAGTGACCATGTGCAAGCTGGATCCGTATTTAAACGTCGCTCCAGGAACGATGAATCCCGGCGAGCACGGTGAAGTATTCGTGACCGATGACGGGGGCGAGACCGACCTCGACCTCGGGCATTACGAGCGATTCATCGACGAGTCATTGTCGCGGATGTCCAACACTACGACCGGCTCGATCTACTCGAACGTGATCGCCAAAGAGCGCCGGGGCGATTATCTGGGAAAGACCGTCCAAGTGATCCCGCACATCACCGACGAAATCAAAGAACGCATCCGTCGACTTGGGACCTTGGGCGCAGACGTGGTCATCGTCGAGATCGGCGGGACTGTTGGTGACATCGAGATCGTGCCCTTCATCGAGTCGATTCGTCAATATCGACGTGATGCCGGACGAGGCAACGTCTGCTACGTCCACCTGACCCTCGTTCCTTACCTAGCCCCCTCAGGCGAACAGAAGACCAAACCAACGCAGCACTCCGTCACCGAACTTCGCTCGCGCGGTATTCAGCCCGACGTCATTGTCTGTCGTAGTGATCAACCGATTTCCGACGGATTGAAGCGCAAAATCTCATTGCTCTGTGACGTACCCAACGAGGCCGTCATCTCCGCAGTCGATGCGCCGAGCATCTATGACATTCCGATCAATATGCATAACGAGGGTCTCGATCGGATCGTCTGCAACACCTTGGGCATCGACTTAGAAGAACACCCCATTGACCTCAGCGCGTGGCAGGACGTTGTGCGTCGTGTCCACAATTCGACGCGCACCCTTCGAATCGGTGTCATTGGTAAGTACGTGTCAATGCCAGACGCCTACCTGTCAGTCGGTGAGTCAATCCGTCACGCAGGTTTCGCAGTGGGCGCAACAACAAAGATCGAGTGGCTGGAGGCTGAACGCGTTCCTTCAGAGATCGACTCGGAGAGGATTCGTCAACTCGACGGCATCATCGTTCCCGGAGGCTTCGGAGAACGTGGCGTGGAGGGCATGATCGCAGCGGCTCGCATCGCGCGCGAACACGGTATTCCCTACCTGGGTATCTGTCTCGGTATGCAGGTGATGGTCATTGAATTCGCCCGCCACGTCCTAGGACTGAGTGACGCGCACTCGACGGAGATTTCGTTGGGTACCTCAGCGCCAGTAATTGCCCTGATGGCAGAGCAGATGGACGTCATCGACCTGGGTGGCACCATGCGCCTCGGCGCGTGCCCCGCAATGCTCCAAGAGGGTTCGGTCGTCGCCCGGCTCTACGGGGCCACGGTCGTCTCGGAGCGTCACCGTCACCGTTATGAGTTCAATTCGCGCTACCGAGAGCAGTACGAGGACGCGGGTATGTCCTGTTCGGGTACGTCACCGGATGGTCGACTGGTCGAGTTCGTCGAGATTGCCAATCACCCGTTTTTCGTTGGCACCCAAGCCCACCCCGAGTTCAAGTCGCGGCCCGACCGTCCACACCCACTCTTTTTGGGCCTCGTGAAAGCGGCCGACGCCCGGGCCGAGGGACGCGAACCGCACATCATCGATCCTCACTCGGTCGGCGCTTCTACGTGACCTCGTCGTTCCGGGTCGTAGCGACGGAACGGCTCTTGAGTTCCTACGTCTTTGATGTTGAGCGCCGCACGGTCGAGCACGGCACCTCGGTCTTCGAACGCGACGTCGTCACGCACCGAGGTGCCGTAGCAATACTTGCGAGAAACGATCGCAACGAGTTTGGCTTTCTGCGCCAATATCGCGCACCATTCGATGCCTTCATACTTGAAGTGCCCGCAGGGACAATGGACGTTGACTCCGAGGACGAACTCGAGACTGCAAAGCGTGAGCTGCGTGAAGAGATGGGCTGTGAAGCCGCAACGTGGCGACGAGTAGGTCGTTTCACCGTCTCTCCCGGTTGGACCAATCAGGTGATGACCATCTTCGAGGCAAGTGACCTCACCATGGTGGAGCGTGCGCCTGAGGGCCCCGAAGAGCTGTCGTCGACGGTCTTATGGCTACCCGTCGAAAAGATCAAGGAGACCCTTCGCGGTGAGGCGACCATTGATTACACCGTCGCCGTAGCGTTGCACTGTGTCTTTGGGTCTCTCTTTGATCTCGACTGACACCGCCCTCAGCGAGTATTTGCAGTGGCTCATCGTCGAAAAGGGGCGAAGTCCCGCAACGATTGACGCGTATCGTCGCGACATTGGGGCCTTTCGCGAGTGGATGCTCGCAAAAGGCCTTGGCATCGACACGCTCAGTGAGTCGCAGTTCGAGGCGTACGTCGGTCAATTGCGCGCCGGCGACCGAGCGGAGAGTTCGGTCGCGCGTGCGGTGTCCTCGTTGCGAGGTTGGTTCGGGTTCCTCGTCGACGAAGGTGTGCTGAAGCTGGACCCGACGGTTCGCGTCAAGAGTGCTCGCCGCGCCAGAAGCCTGCCTACGCCGCTCGAGGAGTCGCTCATCTTTCGACTCCTCGACTCTCTCGAGGACCCGTCGCCGGCGGGGCTACGCGACCGAGCCCTACTTGAGCTCCTCTACGGCACGGGGGCCCGGGTGTCGGAGGCGACCGGCATCGCACTCGAGGACTTGGACTTCGACGAGGAGCTCATCCTCGTTACGGGCAAGGGCTCCAAGCAGCGTCTCGTGCCAATGGGTACTTCGCTTCGTCGGTCTCTGGAGCGCTATTTAGGGCCGGGCGGTCGCAGCGAGTTCGCAAACTCTAAGCGGCTTTCGGCGCTCTTCTTGAACGCACGCGGAGGACCTCTGTCTCGCCAAGGTGTGGATCTGATTGTCAACAAACGTGCGTTCATCGCGGGCGTCGATCGCTCCATCATCAGTGCGCACGTATTTCGTCACAGTTGTGCCACCCACATGCTCGCCCACGGCGCCGACATCCGGGTCGTGCAGGAGTTGCTCGGTCACGCCTCCATCGCCACCACCCAGTTGTACACCGCGGTATCGGTCACGTCGCTCAAACGCGAATACCTCAACGCTCATCCCAGGGCGCACGACTAGCGTACGTAGAACGTGAATTACTTCTACTACTTCCTCGCCATCATTCCTTCGATTGTGCTCCACGAGGTCAGCCACGGTTACGTGGCGTACCTCTTCGGGGATCCGACCGCCAAGGAGAATCATCGACTCACCCTGAACCCCCTGCGTCACATGGACCCTTTTGGTACCGTGCTGCTCCCAGCGCTCCTCTTGGTATCGGGCCTACCGCCCATTGGTTACGCCAAGCCAGTACCGGTGAACATCTCACGTCTGCGCAATCCGCGAAGCCAGTCGCTCTACGTCTCGCTCGCTGGTCCGGCAACCAATATCGTGCTGTCAGGCGTGGCTGTCCTGATCACCGAGTACGCGTTGCACGTGGCGCACAGTCAAGGATTGATTGACTTTGGTGTGGACTTTGGGATCATCAATCTTTTCCTCGCGGTGTTCAATCTCATCCCGATCCCTCCACTGGACGGCTCGGCGATCATTGAACGTTTCATCCCACGTCGCAAGATGAACTCGTACTACCAGTTCAGGGCGAAAGCCCTGCCTATCGTCATGGTGCTCTTCATCGCGAATGCTCTGGTCTTTCACGTTGGTTATAACGCACTCACCAGCCTCCAGAACTGGTGGTTAAGCCTCATCCACTAGATGAGGCCCATGGCACTCGCCGTGCGCTGATAGACCGGGCCCGCGACCAGTGCCGCACTCTCGGCGCCACGTGATACGACCGCGCGCAAGGCTTCGGGATCACTGCGCAGTTCTCGGTAGTTCTTCGCAATGGGGGAGAGCTCCTCGATGACGACGTTCGCCAGATCATTCTTGAGGTCGCCGTAACGCGAGTACCTCGCCGCGACAGCATGAGGCGACTCCGAGGTGATGTTTGAGTAGATCTCGAGCAGATTCGAGAGCCCTGGTTTGTGTTCGGGGTCGTAGCGGACCTCGTTTTCAGTGTCGGTGACCGCCTTCTTGATCTTCTTCTCGATCTCGACTGGGTCGTCGAGCAGATAGATCGAACCGAGAGGGCTTGACACTGATTTGGACATCTTTCTCGTGGGGTCCTGAAGGTCCATCACCCGGGCCGCCGCCGCGGGGTGGACGCCAACCGGCACCTTCAGGGTTTCGCCGTAACGAGCGTTAAAGCGCTCGGCGACATTGCGAGTCAACTCCAAGTGTTGGCGCTGATCGTCACCAACCGGCACCTCTTCGGCGTCGTACAGCAGAATGTCGGCCGCCATGAGCACTGGATAGGTGAGAAGGCCCACGCGGTAACCCTCTTTACGGCTGGCCTTCTCTTTGAACTGCGTCATGCGACTCAATTCACCGTAGGACGCCACACACTCCAATAGCCAACTCATCTGGGCGTGATAGGTCACGTGACTCTGGACGAAGACCGTTGAGACCTCGGGATCGATTCCGCACGCGAGCAGCGAAGCTACGCAGTCATACGTCTGCTCTCGAAGGACCTCGGGCGCTATCTCCAAGGTGAGTGCGTGCAGGTCAACCACGCAGTAGAAGGCGTCGGGATTCTGTGCCGTCACCCACTGCTTGATCGCACCCAAATAGTTGCCGATGTGCATGACACCAGATGGCTGGATACCAGAGAGGATGCGCATCCGTCCATCGTAGAGGAGTGGGATTGGAAAGGTAAAGCTCAGGTACACTGTCGCGGTGACCTTCGTCGTGACGACGCCGTCCTTCAGCGGCCCAGTAGAACTACTGCTCCAGCTCATTAGCAGCCACGAGGTCGACATCCTGGACGTGCCGCTCGCACCGATCGTCGACGGTTTCGTCGCCGCTCTTCGCGATGAATTGGTGACGATCGAAGTCGAGGAGCTTTCAGAATTCCTTCTGATAGCCGCGATTCTGCTCGAAATGAAGAGTCAGCGTCTCCTGCCCGGGCGAGACAGCACCGAACCCGACGAAGAATTCGTCGGGTGGGAGGAGCGCGACGTCCTCCTCGCTCGATTACTCGAATTGCGTACCTACGCCGCTCTTTCGGACGCCTTCATCTCACTCTTCGAACGTGCGAGTCGCGCCTTCCCACGCCTGCGCGGCATCGACGAGGGCTTCGTGGTCCGTCCCCCTGACCTGCTGGCCGGCGTGACCACTACCCAACTGGCGGGAGCGTATCTGCGTGGAATCGAGGAGAAGCCGGTTCCGGTCGTTCGTCTCAATCACGTCACCGTCGACGCAGTCACGGTCGCCGAAACCGTGGTGTCGCTCTCGCAACGACTGCCCACAATGGGTCGGCTCTCCTTTCGAAGCCTCACCGAAGGTTTGGGCAGTCGGATTGAAGTGATTGTCCACTTCCTCGCTTTGCTCGAGCTCTGCAAACTCGGCCACATCAACTTGGGCCAGGGTGCGACGTTTGGCGACGTCGACATTGAATGGCTCGATGTCTCACTGGGTCTTGATCTCGGAAAGGTTGACAGTTATGAGGGATGAATTCTCACTCGAGCAGAAGCTTGAAGCAATGTTGACCGTTGCGCTCGAGCCGATCTCCACCGAAGAGTTGGCCGATGTCGTCGACGCCGACGCGCTGACGGTGCTCAACGCACTACGGGCGTTACGCGCCGAGTACGCCGACGAGCGCCGGGGTTTTCAGGTCAGCGAACTCGCGAGCGGATGGGTGATGCAGTCCTCGCCGGACGTCGCAGAGTGGGTGACCAAGTTCGCCAACCGCGACGTATCGCATCGCCTAAGTTCGGCCGCCCTTGAAACGCTCGCCATCATTGCTTACCGCCAACCAGTCTCACGCGCTCAGATCACCGCGTTGCGCGGCGTCAATGTGGATGGAGTCGCGCGTCTGCTCGAACAGCGCGGCTACATCGAAGAGAAGGGCCGTGCGGCTGGTCCAGGTCAGTCGATTCTCTACGGCACCACTGAACTCTTCTTGGACCGCCTCGGTCTGGCATCGGTCTCGGACCTGCCACCGATCGAGGAGTTCATGCCACCCGTCGAGACCGCGCACGCCATCATTGACGAATTGTTTGCCAACGCGGTTGATGGTTCTGAGGACTCGTAGTTGGACGAGGGCGAACGACTACAAAAGACGCTTGCGAAGGCCGGATTCGGTTCACGCAGGGCGTGCGAGATCCTGATCGACGAAGGACGGGTCACCATTGATGGGCGGGTTGCTGAACTGGGCAACCGTGTGCGCCCAGAGCAACTGATCTGCGTCGACGGGTCACTGGCGCCCACGGCCCAGAACACGGTGTACTACCTGCTCAACAAGCCCGACGGGGTCGTGACGACCGCGTCGGACCCTCAAGGTCGCACGACGGTACTGGAACTGGTTGAGTCGTCGGTACGGATATTTCCTGTGGGGCGCCTCGACATGAACACGGAAGGGCTCCTCATCCTCACCAACGACGGACGACTCGCGCATCTCTTAACTCATCCGAGTTCGGGTATCGCCAAGGAGTACCTCGCGCGCGTCGAAGGCGACCCCTCTCCGAGTGCGATCCGACGTCTTCGTGAAGGTGTCGAACTCGAAGACGGTGTCACCAGCCCCGCCCAGGTCAGCCGCGTGAGTGAAGGGCTCTTGCGCATCGTGATCCACGAGGGGCGAAATCGCCAAGTCCGCCGGATGTGTGCCGCAGTCGGCCACGACGTCACTCGATTGGTGCGCACCCGCATTGGACCCATCCAGGACGCGACTCTCTCGCCGGGCGCGTCACGCCAACTCTCACAGAGTGAGGTGCGACGACTCATGGAGGCTGTCGGGATGAACGACGCAATCGCCTCTACGATGCCATCATGACTTCTCCACTTCTGCGGGGCCTACGCGGGGCCACGACCTGCGACTCGGACACCCCCGAGGACATTCGCGTCGCCACCCAGGAGCTCTTACTCGCCATGATGGAGCGCAATGACCTTGAGCACGACGACGTGGTCAGTGTCATCTTCACCACCTCGACGGACCTCACCTCGTCCTTTCCAGCGACCGCCGCGCGCGGCGTCGGTTTCGGCGACATTCCCCTGCTTTGCGCCAGTGAGATCGCCGTACCCGGGTCCATGGCGAAGTGTGTGCGAATCCTGATGCACGTGTACTCGACTCGGTCACGTACCGAGATGCGCCACGTTTACTTGCGCAACGCGCAATCACTTCGCGATGACCTCCCCGAATAACCGTCACGCGCACGTCATCGGGCTCGGACTGATTGGGGCGTCACTCGCCCTCGCGCTGAAGGAGGCCGGTTGGCGGGTGACGGGCGAAGACCTTCGCGACGAGACCCTTACGATGGCGCTCGCCACTGGTGTCATCGAGGAGAGCGTTCTTGGCGACGATCACACGCTCGTGATCGTCGCCACACCTGCGGGGTCGGTCGCGCAAGTAGCCAATGACGTACTAGCGCGTTTCGCGCGGCCGGACCTGATCGTCACCGACGTCGCGGGGGTCAAGAGCGCCATCGTCGCGGACGTCATCGATCGACGATTCCTCGGAGGTCACCCAATGGCCGGCTCGGAGCTTCGCGGACTACGAGGCGCCCGTGACGACCTCTTCCAAGGCTGCAATTGGGTGCTCACACCAACCGACTCCACTGGACCGGCGCTCTACAGCACACTCCACGGCATTCTTCGCGAAATTGGAGCCAACGTGGTAGCGGTCAGTGCTGAGGACCACGACCGACTCGTCTCGCTGGCAAGTCACGTGCCACACCTACTCGCGGGCGCCCTCATGAACGAAGCCGCGGAAGCCGCAAAGGAAGATGCCGTGCTCTTGCAGCTCGCGGCGGGTGGTTTTCGTGACATGACCCGCGTCGCCGCCTTGGACCCCACAATCTGGCCCGACAGCCTCTTTGAGAACCGCGACGCCATCACCGCCACGCTGGCGTCGCTCGAGGGACGACTCGCGCAACTGCGTGTCGCGCTAGCCAACGATGACCGCTCGGTCATCGTTGAAAGCCTGCACACGGCCGCCGAAGCTCGCCGCCAACTTCCGGGACGAGCACTGAGCTCGGAAAACCTCACGTACCTGCGCGTCCAGATCTCTGACCAACCGGGAACACTCGCCACGGTGACGCGAGCCGCCTCGGAGCTGCTGATCAACATCTACGACATCGAAATCTCCCACGGTATCGAGGGCATCGCCGGTACGCTGCTGCTCGCGGTGGACGCCCTGCAGGCCATGACCCTGAGCCACGCGCTGCGCCAACTCGGTTTCCAGGTGGCGAGCGAACAGTGACCTTGACGCGCCGGGTTGAGAATGTCAAGGGACTGCACGGATCACTGCGGGTCCCAGGCGACAAGAGCGCCTCGCACCGAGCGCTGATGATAAGTGCGCTGGCGAGCGGTCCGAGCACGATTGAAGGACTCTCGCCCGGCGAGGACGTCGCATCGACCAGCGTGATCGTGCAACAGTTGGGTGCGCGCCGGGTGGACGAGGGTGCCCGGGTGACTGTCGTGGGTCCCGAGAACGGCTTGTGCGTCAGCGACCATGAACTCAACTGTGGCAATTCTGGCACCACCATGCGCTTGCTCTGTGGGATGGTCAGTGCAATCGAGGGCACGCACCACCTCGTCGGAGACCCCTCACTTTCGAGACGTCCCATGGACCGGGTGGCGACTCCACTTACGCTCATGGGAGCGACCGTACGTGGTGAAGGTCACCGTCTCAACGCCCCCCTCGAAGTTGACGGCTCATCGTCACTTCGCGGCATCGACTACCGGGTACCGACACCGAGCGCCCAAGTGAAGTCCGCCATCCTGCTGGCTGGTCTTCGAGCGGAAGGCCAGACCATAGTTCGAGAGGATCTCCGTACCCGGACAACAACCGAAGATATGTTGACCAGCGCCGGCATCTCAGTGATCAGGGCCGACGACGCATTGGGTCGGATCGTCACACTCTCGCCCGGACGTCCTCGGGCGACACACTGGCGCATCCCCGGAGATCCGTCGCAAGCCGCGTTCTTCTGTGTGCTCGGCGCCATCCATGACGATGCTCACATTGAGGTACTCGACGTCGATGTCGCCGAAGAGCGACTCGGCTTCGTCACCGTGCTCCAACGCATGGGCGCATCGCTTCGTCGTGAGTCACGCGAAGATCGCCCCGCACTGGTCGTGGAGAGCTCGAAGCTCACCGCGACTGAAATCCATTCGCGAGAGATCCCCTCTGTTGACGAGGTGCCCGTGCTCGCCATCGCTGCGGCGGCGGCTCGCGGGGTGAGTGCCTTTCGTGATATGGGTGAGCTTCGGGTGAAGGAATCGGATCGCTTCAAGGGTTCGATGATGTTGGCGAGCCTCGTCGGATGCCGGGTCTGGAATGAGGGAGACGACTTCTTCATCGACGGATTGGGGAGCGCGCGAGCGTTCGCGGACTTCAGCGTCGAGGCCGGGCTTGACCATCGCATCGTGATGTCGGCAGCCGTTGCCGGGATTGCGGGATCGGGCTGCTCAATCCTCGGTGCCGAGACGGTGGCGTCGAGTTACCCCCACTTCTTCGACGATCTGGACGCCCTGGCGTGAGCACGAACATCATTGCGATTGATGGACCGGCGGGTTCGGGCAAGTCCACAGTTGCCCAATCGGTCGCTGCGTTACTCGGGTGGGCGTTTCTCGACACCGGCGCCATGTACCGGGCGGTGACCCGCGAGGCCCTGGCGCGCGGCATTGACGGCGCTGACGAAGCCGCCATGGCCGAACTCGCCGAGAAGGTGCACCTCACGACGCTGCCTCGGGTGAGCATTGACGGGCGAGACGTCGAAGACGAGATTCGAACCGATCCAGTGAATCTCGCGGTCTCGATCGTCGCGGCCAACCCCAGGGTTCGAGAAGCCATGGTGCGACGCCAACGTGAGTTCGCCTCGCAACAAGAGCGCGGCACGGTCGTTGAGGGCCGCGACATCACCACCATCGTGTTCCCCGAAGCGACCCTGAAGGTCTATCTCACCGCCTCACTCGAAGAGCGCGCACGCCGACGTGGTGACGAGGGTGAACACTCGGTGGCCCGGCGCGATCAGGCCGACTCGACCCGCGAAGCATCCCCGCTTCGCCGAGCCGATGACGCCATCGTGCTAGACACGACTGGTCGAACCGTTGAAGACGTCGTGGGAGAGGTCATTCAGTGTCTGAAGAACATCAATTCGATATAGATCCCACCAAGACGCCCACCTACCGGGTGGTCTCGAGGATCTTGCGGTTCCTCTCGTGGGTTCTCTTTCGCCCGACGGTGCTGGGGATTGAGAACATCCCTCTCGAGGGTCCGGTACTGATCGCACCGATCCATCGCTCAAACGTCGATTTCGCCTTCACATTGTTCATTTCGCCCCGCAAAGTCTTCTTCATGGCGAAGGACTCCATCTTTCGGGTGCCCCTCCTCGGCCCACTGGTGACCCACCTCGGAGCCTTCCCGATCAAGCGTGGCTCCGCGGACCGAGAGTCCATGGGTCTCGCTGAGGAGGTCCTTCGTCGAGGCCACGCCCTGGTCCTGTTCCCCGAAGGGACCCGCAAGGAGGGACTCAACGTCCAGACGCTGCACGACGGAGCCATGTTCGTCGCGGCGCGAACCGGGGCGGTCGTTGTACCGGTGGGTATTGGCGGCAGCGAGAGAGCGATGCCCTTGGGGGCAAAGATGCCCCGCTTCGCGAAGATTCGAATTGTCGTGGGAGAGCCCATCTCCCCACCGAGTTCAGAAGGCCGTGTCGCTCGTTCGAGCGTCACTCAAAAGAGTGAAGAACTACGAGTTGCGCTGGAGAAGGTGTACCGGCGCAGTATGGGCGTTGCTTAGCGCTCGCGCCACCAGGTCCCAAATACCACTTTCGCATAACGGAATCCGAAGAGAAAGTTCTTGCCCTTCTTCGTGGTGCCCGAGAACCGAGGGTGCCAGACCGTGGGAACCTCGGCGGCGCGCCATCCCCGCTTCAAGCAGGTGATGAGCAACTCCGCGGTCTGATATTGCTCTTGGGTGAGTCGGTCGATGACGTCGGCCAGCATGGTCACTCGCAGGGCCCGGTACCCGGTCGAAGTATCGGTGAGGGTGGCTCCCGTCATTCGATTCATGATGAAGGAGAAGAAGAACACTCCGGTCTTTCGAAACTTGTCCGAGGTCTTGTCGACACCGAGGCGACGACTTGCGACGACGAAATCAGCCTTGTCCTCAAGTAGCGGCGCCAGCACCTGAGGGATCTCCGCAGGATCGTTCTGTCCGTCAGCGTCGAGGGTCACGATGTACTTGACCCCGTGATCAATGCAGTAGCGGTAGGTAACTTGCAGGGCCACGCCGTGACCAAGGTTCACTGGGAACTCAATGACGATCACGCCGGGGAACGAGCGGGCAATCTCCGCGGTACGGTCGTCGCCACCGTCGACCACGACCAGAGTGGTGTAAGGGCTGCCGTTGACCGTGGCGGGCATCTTCTCGAGCACGCCGCCTATATTGCCTTCTTCTTCGTACGCGCAGATCGAAGCAACGATCTCTTGGGGTTGGAAGTTCGGGTGCTCGAGCTCAGCTCGACTCAGTGCCTGTTCGATGGCGTAGGCGCGAAGCCGTGCCCCCCGGCGTTTTTCTAGATCGACCTTGGTCATGCTTCTCCTTAAAGGGTTTTCGCCCGCGCGAACCCACGACGAACCAGCGGTTCGGTGCGTTCGAGGGTTTGATATGGATTATTCGTCGCCAATGTTCTAGGGCTCGAACGATCCGTGAACCCTGTACCGATTTCGAAGCGACGCTCGACATCGGCGGATTCCCTGGCGATACTCATCCATTGCCCGCGCGTGGAGACGTCCATGCAGGAGAATGATTTCACTCTGAAATAATAGCCAATCTGGGGGTAATTACTGTTCTCTAACGGCTCGCAGCCGCGAGAACCTGTGCTGCGGTGAACTCCCGGTCCGCTTGGCCATCGAAGCTCGAGACCTGTGGCGTCAACAAGACGAGATCCAAAACTGCCGAGAGCGCCTTGAGCATCTCGCGAAGTTCGGGTGGGGGAGGGAAGTATTCATCCTCCACGGTGACCGTATCGACGGTGACGCCGCCCTTTGGATTGAGATAGTCGAGTACTTCGTTCACCAGTGACTCGGGAGCTGACGCACCGGCGGTCACCGCAACCGTGCCCGCCAGATCGTCTGGTAGTTCAGAGGCTCGGTTCACACGAAGCACGCGAGTACAGCCGACCGCCTCGGCGACTTTGGTGAGCGCGACCGTGTTTGACGAGTTCGCCGAACCAATGACGATCACCGCATCAGCGTCGGTGGCGATCGCGCGCAACGCCGTCTGGCGGTTCGTCGTGGCGAAACACAAGTCACTGCGGTTTGGCATCCAGATGTCGGGAAACTTCGCTTCGGCGTAGTCGCGAAGGTGTTGCCACTCATCGAAACTCAAGGTCGTCTGGCTGAGAAGTGCGAAGGGGCCCTCCTCGCCAACGAGGCGATCAATGTCCTCGGTCGCTTCGATGAGGTGCACCGATTCGGGAGCGACCGCCATGGTGCCGACCGCCTCCTCGTGACCCTCGTGGCCAACGTACAGCACGGTGTAGCCCTTTCGGGCGCGAACTTTGAGCTCGTGGTGGACCTTGGTCACCAGAGGACAGACCGCGTCAATCACGGTCCCCCCGGAGCGACGGGCCGCGTCGATGACCTCGGGGGGAGAACCGTGCGCGCTCAACATCACCGGGGCGCCTAGTGGCACGTCGGCGACATCGTCGACGAACACAACACCCAGCGACCGGAAATAGTCAACAACGAAACGATTGTGGACGATCTCGTGGTAGCAGAAGACAGGCGGTTCGAAGACCCGCGTCATCCAGTCCAGGGCCTTTATGGCCTTCTCGACACCCGCGCAGAACCCGCGCGGAGCCGCCAACACCACCTTGTCAACATTCACAGTGTTCAGCCTAGTTATCGATGTGGCGAATGAGTGCCTAGGCTGGAGGGGTGTCGGGTGCTCTTATTTCCTCAATTTCCGAAGGTTCACCCGCTTCTCGGGTCGACCTGGCGGTGGGTGACGCGCTGGTCTCGGTCAATGGCCGCGAGCCGAGCGACATCATTGAGTACCAACGACTCATTGATGGCGCTGAGGTCATTCTCCTGGTGCAGCGCGGCGAAGAGGCTCTCTCTCGCAAGGTCGTCATCCAAAAGGACGTCGGACAACCTCTCGGCCTCTCCATTGACTCTGCGGTGTTCGACCGTATTCGCACCTGCGATAACCACTGCTCCTTTTGTTTCATCTATCAACTACCCAAGGGGATGCGGCGCTCGCTCTACGTGAAGGATGACGATTTTCGACTCTCCTTCCTCTACGGCAACTACACGACGCTGACGAGATTCACGGAGTTTGATCTGGAGCGCGTGATCGACGAAGGACTCTCGCCCCTCTACGTATCCATCCATACGACCAACCCGGAACTGCGCGCCGAGATGTTGCGTAATCCCCGCGGTGCGACGAGCCTGCGCTGGCTACGCGAATTGCTGCGCGCGGGAGTAGAAGTGCACGCCCAGGTCGTAGTCTGTCCCGGGGTGAATGACGGGGCTGAACTAGAGCGGACCTTGCACGACGTGATCTCGCTCTACCCCGAACTCACCTCGGTCGCTCTCGTGCCCGTCGGAGTCAGTGATTTCTCGCTCGAAGAGTCAATGCGCCCGCACAACGCTGACGAGGCGCGAAGTGTCGTCAGTCTGGCGGAGAGGTTTCAGGACATCACGAAGGACATTCTCGGTCGCGTATCGGTCTTTGCGAGCGATGAGTTCTACCTTGTGGCGGGGCTGACGCCGCCGTCTGCCACCAAATTCGAGAGCCTCGATCAGGCCGAGAACGGCATCGGACTCGTCGCCGCGTTCTGCGAGAGCTTTTCGAACGATCTGAAGATGGACAAGCTAGGTACGGGTTTCTTCCAATCCGTCGACGGAGCACCCGAATGGGGCTACCGGGCGCCTCGCGCTGCACACGGTGAACTCGAGTACGGCGATTCCGTGCTCGTAGTCACCGGTGAATACGCAGCGCCGATCCTGCGTGACCTCTTCGACAGTCACGGTTTCACCGATATCGGCATCTTGCCAGTGAAAAACAGCTATTTCGGTGGCAATATCAAGGTCGCGGGCCTGCTTACCGGTCTGGACCTCACCACCGCTCTAGCCGACATCGAGCCCAACACTGTCTGTCTGTTGCCCGATGTTTGCCTTTCGGAGGGAAGATTCCTCGATGGGCTTACACTGGATGATCTACCTCATCGAGTGATCACCGTCGCCACGACGGGTCAAGATCTTCGAAGCACACTTGAGTTGGTGCGTTCAAAAGGACTGGTTTCAACATGAAAAGGCCTCAAGTCGTCATCGTCGGACGACCAAACGTCGGCAAGAGTTCACTGGTGAACCGTCTCGCCGGCAAGCGTTTGGCTGTCGTCGAAGAACACCGCGGCGTGACTCGCGACCGTAAGGCAGTCGAGGTCTAATGGCGTGGCATCACCTTTGAGGTCGTCGACACCGGCGGCTGGCTCGAGGCGGGTTCGGACCTCGAGAGCAAGGTCTCCCATCAAGCCGACGAAGCACTGCGTTCCGCGGACCTTGTCCTTCTAGTCGTTGACATCACGACGGGCATGGTCGACGAGGACACGCACGCCGCCCGCTGGGCACTTCGAAGTGGTCGTCCCGTTGCCTTGGTGGTGAACAAGGTTGACGACACTCAGCACGAAGCCCT
>VFSW01004510.1_pt1 | contig 20745 bp, 14 predicted proteins | sample 5358111 | NCBI WGS metagenome assembly VFSW01 (sample SAMN11554181, study PRJNA540505) | mine drainage metagenome | isolation source: sediment from site ElyBrook_90M | place: USA: Ely Copper Mine, Vershire, VT | collected 2017
GAATGAAGGTGTGGCCGGATACGTCCGCCAAATGCCGGGAGCCATCGGGTACGTCGAACTGATCTATGCTATTCAGAACAACATCGCCTTCGGCAGCGTGCAGAATTCTGCCGGCAGTTTCGTGAAGGCATCGCTGGAAAGCGTGACCGCGGCTGCGGCGTCGGCTCCGAAGATGCCGGCGGATTTTCGAGTTTCCATCACCAACGCTCCGGGCAAGGATGCCTATCCGATCGCGAGCTTTACTTGGCTGCTGATCCCGGCCCAGTCCAAGGACCCTGCGAAGGGAAAGATTCTCGCCGACTTCCTGGGTTGGATGGTCACGGACGGACAGAAAATGACTTCCGCTCTCGCCTATGCCCCGCTTCCAGATAACGTTGCTCAGAAGGTGAAAGAAGCGATTAAGGAAGTTCGGTGATGCAATCGGCGCACGATGCTTATCTCGGACGGCGTCTTCGATGGCAGGTCTGACACGATAGCGTCGTTCGGCGCGAACCGGACCGGGCGCCGTGCTCATCTGGGCGAATCGCGTCATGGATCAGACTTCAGATTTACCTCTAAACGCATCGAAGTCGCCCCGGGGCATGCCGCCTCTGAATGCTTTATACTAGGCACTCGCTGGCCGGTGCTCGCCTGCAACGAGATGGAATCGCTTTAGGCGGCGGCAACCAGTAGCAGAAAAACCCATTTAGAGATATGCAGTAACGGCACGTCCGCATGGCTCGCATTTCACTCGAAGACCCCCAGCACTACCTCAATCGCGACACCTCTTGGCTCGCGTTCAACCGCCGTGTGCTCGAAGAGGCCGATGACGAAAGCAATCCGCTGCTGGAGCGGGTTAAGTTTCTCGCGATTTCGGCGAGCAACCTGGACGAGTTCTTCGAGATTCGCGTCGCCGCCATGGTGCAGCAGATCGAAGACGGCTATAACGAAGCGGGTCCTGACGGCGTAACCCTGGTGCAGAAGAGGGAGCTTCTCGGGAAGCTGAGCCATGCGTTCGTGGACGACCAGTATGACTGCTGGAACGGGCGGCTGCGTCCCGCCCTGGCCGCCAGCGGCATTCGAGTGTTAGCCCTGCACGAACTGGATCCGGCTGCGGTGAGGTTCGTGGATGAGTACTGCGAGAAAGAACTCGATCCGCTGCTGACGCCGGTCACGGTCGATCCCGCACATCCGTTTCCGCGGGTCATCAACAAGGCGTTGTGCCTGGGCCTCCTGCTGCGGCGGCGGCGGCGCTCTGCGCTCACCTACACCGGCGTGGTCGCGGTCCCCCGTGCGCTCCCTCGGCTGGTGCGGCTGCCGTCGGAGGGTACGGTCGACTTCATTTTTCTTGCCGACCTGGTCGCGCACCACGCTGTGAATATGTATCACGGCTATGACGTAGTTTCTTCCGCACCCTTCCGTGTAACCCGCAACAGTAATCTCTACCTGCAGGAGGAAGAGGCCCGCAGCCTTCTCGAATCGGTGCGCGCGGAACTGCACAACCGTCGCAGGGGAGACGCGGTGCGCATGGAGATCGAGGCCGACGCTGATCCGGAGATTGTCGAACGCCTGCGCACCGTGTTTGAGCTTGATCCGTGGCAGGTTTTCCCGGTTAACGGGCCAGTGAACCTTTCGCGGCTTTTCAACGTGTATGAGCAGGTGGAACGCCCTGACCTCAAGTATCGTCCGTTTGCCCCGCGTGAACTGCGCCTTACGGCCAAGTCGAAGAACCTGTTCGAGGAATTGCGCCGTCACGACATTCTTCTGCACCACCCTTACGATTCCTACGACGCGGTGGTTTCCTTCATCGAGTCGGCGGCGGAAGACGATCGGGTGCTTTCGATCAAACAGACGCTCTACCGCACCAACGAGCATTCCCTGATCGTGCCCTCGCTGATCGACGCCGCCTCGCGAAAGGAAGTGACCGCGGTTGTGGAACTGAAAGCGCGTTTCGATGAAGCTCACAACATTCGCTGGGCGCGCGACATGGAAGATGCCGGTGTTCAGGTTTTTCACGGACTGGTGGGTCTGAAGACGCACTGCAAGCTCTCATTGCTGGTGCGCCGCGATGAAGATGGCGTGATGCGAAGCTACGCGCACATCGGCACCGGCAATTACAACGCGATCACGGCGCGCATTTATACCGACCTCAGTCTGTTCACGGCTGATCCGGAAGTGACGCGCGCCGCCAACGACGTGTTCAGCTTCCTCACGGCGTATGCGGAGAATCCCGGCTACGAGCCCCTGCTGGTCGCTCCGCTTGATCTGGCCGAGAAGTCGATTGCGTTGATCGATCGCGAAGCCGAGCACGCCCGCCAGGGACGCGAGGCCCGCATCATCGCCAAGATGAATGCACTGCTCGATAAGAGCGTGGTACAAGCGCTTTACCGCGCCTCGCAGGCGGGCGTGGAGATCGACCTGATTGTCCGCGGCATCTGCGCTCTGCGGCCCGGGGTGCGGGGTGTGAGCGAGCGGATTCGGGTTCGTAGTATTGTGGGACGGTTCCTCGAGCACAGCCGCATCTACTACTTTGCCAACGGCGGCGAAGAAGAAATCTACATGGGCAGCGCGGACTGGATGCCGCGCAATCTCTACGAACGCGTCGAGGTGCTGGTGCCTCTGCGCGATGAACTGCTGCGCGATCGCGTGCGCCATGAGATTCTCGACGCTTATCTAGCCGACAATCGCAAGGCACGCATCCTGCTCCGCGATTCCACTTACATTCGAGCCTGGCAATCGCCGCAGGGGAAACACAAGACCAAGCCACCGGTTGGGGCGGCCGCTTTCAGCGCGCAGGATTTTCTGATCAGCCTGGCGGAAGGCAAGCAGGCTGCCACGCTGCCTCCGCCGGCCGCGCCGCGAAAGCACAAAGTAGTCGTCGGGAAGGAACGTAGTCCGCAATGATTCTCTACTTTTTGCGTCACGCCAGCGCGGGCGAGCACCTTGCCAACCCGAAGAAGGACGAGAAGCGCGCCCTCGATCCCGAGGGCATCGCGCAATGCGGCTACATCGGCCGGGCACTTGCCGCGCTCGATGTCCAGGTGGATGTGATTGTCTCGAGCCCTCTGAAGCGGGCCACGCAGACCGCTTCTCTGGTGGGCAACGAGTTGGGCTATGAGGGCAAACTGCAGATGGATGCGGGCCTCCGCCCAGAAGCCGGCTTGGCCGACTTCCGCAAGCTGCTCGAGAAGTACGCGCGCCAGGAAGCGATCATGGTGGTCGGACACAACCCGAACCTCAGCCAGTTTCTGGGCGCGATCATCAGCGACTCCGGATGCGAGGCCTCAGTTGAGCTGAAGAAGGGAGCCGTGGCCAAGGTCGAGATGCGCCGGAGTTCCGGCACTCTGAGTTGGTGTGTGACCCCGAAGATTCTGCGTACTCTCTACGATACCGCCGTCGAAAGCTCCCGCCCGAATACCTCCCGGAAGTAAGCGCAGTCCTTTTCGATCGCCCAGAGTTCCAGGTCCACTCCCATACGCCGGCGGGGAACCAGCGTCAGGCGCACCTCCGGAGCGTGCAATGTTACCCGCACTTTCTGTACTGCCCGGCTGCGGCCCAAGTTCAGGGCGCGCGCCAGGCGAAGCAGCAGAATGGCTTTCTGCACATCGGGCCGGTCGGCCTGGTCGAGCATCTTCATGGGTCCATCATCCGCCGTGGGGCGCGAGTTCCCCAGGTAACGGGAAATGGCCGCGATGATGCGCCGCTGCGGCGGCGTGTAACCCAGAATCTCCGAGTTCGAAATGATGTAGTGAGTATGGCGGTGGCGTCCCGCGCGGTTCACATAGTCCCCGACTTCGTAGAGCATCGCGGCTGCGGAGATCCACTCGCGATACTCCGGGGCCAAGCGGTGCACCGAGCGCAGCGCGGAGAAGAGCAGCATGGCGGATTCGCGGACATCCAGGGCATGTTTGCGGTCGACGCCGTAATGCTCCACGGCCTTCCCGATCGACTCCCAGCGCTCGGACTCGATCTGCTTGCCGGGTCGCGTCGTGCGGTCGTACTCCGCCGCCATCTGAGCCAGGAGGCCGTCGCGCAGACCGAGCGGCGAGTAACGAAATCCCTTGAGATGGCAATGTTCGACCAGGGCGTGGTAGACCATGGCGCCAGCTACCACGATTTCTGCGCGGCGCGGTCCAATGCCTTCGATCTTGCGCCGGTCCGCCACGGGGAGCCGGGCCAGGCGCTTGGCGATTCGGCTCATCTCCGCGCTCGAGACCATCAACCGGTGATTCCGGCGATTGCTGCTAAGGTTGGCCGCCACGGCCGCCAGCGCGGCCGCCGTCCCGGAAGTGGCAATCGCATTCTTGACGCGCGCGGCCACGATCCGCGGCGCAATGCGGTTCACTTCCCGGGTCACGAAGCCGCGCAGGCGCTTCAATTCTCCCTTGCGGGGCGGGTCGTGCCTCAGGAATTCGTCTGTGAGCCGGACCGCGCCCAGGGGAAGGCTGACCGTATCGCGTATCTGTCCTTTCGCCGAAACCGTCAACTCACAACTGCCGCCGCCCAGATCGATCATCAGCGTGGGCAAGCGGTCCACCCGCGGACTCGAGACCAGTCCCAGGTGAATCAACCGCGCTTCTTCCACCCCGGAAATGATTTCGACGCGCCAGCCCGTCGCCGAACGTACCCACTCCAGAAAAGCCTGAGAGTTTCGAGCATCGCGTAAGGCGCTGGTTGCGACCACACGCACTGTGTCGGTGACTACCTGCTGCGTAGCCCGGTGAAAGCGGCGCAGCACCTTCATGGTCTCCGCCATCGACTCGGGTGTAAGAAAGCCCGAGCGGAAGACTCCTTCGCCGAGACGCGTGACTTCTCGGTCCTCATGAATGCCGCGAAGCCGGCGTCCGACGAGACGCGCAATCTTCAACCTCACGGAATTCGAGCCAACGTCGACCGCGGCGAAGGTGGGCATGGGGGGAAGCCTCACAGTGTAACAGCCGTCAGCCCTCAGGAAAACCGGTGGTCAGTTTGGGAGATGCTCACGTAGCGACATACGCCTCGGCTGTCCCGCCAAGCGCAGCGAGGCGCTTCTTGGTCACGGCGGCAAGCTGAGCCGCTATCGGAAGAACCGGAATTACGCCGCTGCGACTGCGGGCTGGCTGGTTTTGCGCGGCTGCCTCTGCGTTCCCTGGCGGGTTGGGCCCGCGGGTTTTGGGGCGGGCTTGTCCGTTGTCTGCCCCGCGCGCATCGCGGAGAGCGCCGTGACCGCACTGCGGAACTTCGCTCCGGTGACGTTATGGAGAGCGGCCACCAGCGAAGATTCGTGGATGTCACCGAGGCGCTTCGCTGCGGTGCGGGTCAGGGTGAACCAATCGTGCCAGTCGCCGGCGGCATCCTGCATGCCCTTGAGCTGCGTGATGAGTTCCGTCGCCTCGGCTGACGGCGGAGCCATTTCTGCGATGTACCGCGCCCGCTTGCCGATGATGCGGTAATGGTGGAGCAATTCCTCGGTATGTGTGCCTCGAGCATCGGGGTGGGGTGCGTGGGCGAGCATCTTTTTGGCGACCGCGAGCGCGTCGCCGATCTCCGCCCCCTTCACGTCCTTCGCCGCCCGCCTCAAGCGCTTGTGGATCTCACGAACAGCTTTCTGATTCAGTGCCTTGCGTAGCTTTTTCTCATGTTCTGCGCGAAGCTCAATCAGCGCGTTCATCAACTGGCTCTTGCGGCGCGGTTCCTGGGGAATCTTCAGGCTGCGCAATGCCGCGAGTTGTACGTCCAGGTCGCGCACCTTGCCCGCTCGTTTGCGAATCCGCGACAGGGCCTTCAGCAACTTCTTGTGGCGGTGCCCATGTGCCGGGAGAAGTTCCTCGAGCACAGTTTGCAGCCGGCGGGCAGCGCTGCGAAAGCGGTGCACGGCTTCGCCGTTCTGCTTGGAGCAAACCTTCACCAGGTCCCGCTCAAGCTTCTGAAAAACTGACTGGATAGTATCTTTCGCCATCGACATCACTAACCGTTGGTGGGGCACCGACTAACACGACTTTGCCAAGAAAACACAATCCTCAGGGAGTGACACGTTTTGAGTCGCCACCCAATGTCGTACATTTGCCGGGTGCGGGGCATCCGAGAAAGCAGCGTGATTTTAACACCTTTGTAACAAGGGTCTGCTACGGTAGAGTGCGAATGGCCAATCCAGCATTTCATCGGCCTGATATGCGCACTCTGCAACCCGCTGGAGAGACTAAGGTTACGACAGCTTCTGTTCTCCGGGCCGAGCCCCTGCTGCGGGCTTCTGACGGCGAGTTGCCAGACTGCCTCTTCAAGTATGCCATGGTGGCCTGCGGAATGGCGGTTCTCGGACTACTGGCGCTCATCATTTTCGAGCTGGTTCTGCGCTCCAACCTTTCCTGGAAAGCCTTTGGATTCAGGTTCTTCAGTACCAGCAACTGGGACCCGGTCGGTGAGCAGTTTGGGGCGTTTCCGTTCATCTACGGAACCGTGATTTCGTCTCTGCTGGCGCTGATCATCGCGGTTCCGCTGTCGATTGGAGTGGCTGTCTTTACTACCGAGATGTGCCCGCCGGTGCTGCGTGGACCGCTCTCGTTCTTTGTAGAACTACTGGCTGCCATTCCCAGCGTGATTTACGGCTTGTGGGCGATCTTCGTGCTCATTCCGATTTTGAGCGACCGCGTCGAGCCCTTCCTGGCAAGAACCCTGGGCTGGACAGGAATGTTTTCCGGACCTCCCCTGGGCGCAGGCATGTTGGCGGCAGGGATCATTCTCGCCATCATGATCATCCCCATTATTTCGTCGATTGCTCGCGAAGTGCTGATGGTGGTGCCGCAGCACCAGCGAGAAGGGGTGCTGGCGTTGGGCGCCACGCGCTGGGAGATGATCCGGATCGGGGTGTTGCGTAACGCGCGCGCCGGGATCATGGGAGGCGTCATCCTGGGACTGGGCCGCGCCTTGGGCGAAACCATGGCCGTAACCATGGTAATCGGGAACAGCCTGGATATTTCCCGTTCACTTTTCGCGCCTGGATACACCATGGCCAGCGTCCTCGCCAACGAATTTGCGGAGGCCACGAGCAACATGCATCGGTCTGCCCTGATCGAAATTGGCCTGGCACTGTTTTTTGTCACGATTGTGGTCAACACATTGGCGCGGCTGCTGGTCTGGACGGTTACGCGCGGCCAACCTGCGAGCACGCATGCCTGAAACCGCGAACCTTGCCGCCATGCAGCGCCTGGTGCCCCCGATCAGCCTGCGCCGCCGTGTGACAGATCACGCCATGACGGGGATCGCGATTCTTACCGTAATCCTGGTCCTGGTGCCATTGATCGCCATTTTCGGATACCTGCTGTATCGCGGCCTGGCTTCGGTCAATTGGGCTTTCCTGACACAAACCCCTCGGCCGCCTGGAGAAACCGGCGGAGGAGTAGCCAACGGGATCGTAGGCTCGATGATGATTCTTGGAGTCGCCAGCCTGTTGGGGGTTCCGCTCGGAATCGGGGCGGGCATTTATCTCGCGGAATATGGACGCGACCGTCTGGGGGACGTCGTTCGCTTTACCGCGGACGTGCTGAACGGGGTGCCCTCGATCGTAATTGGCATAGTGGCCTACGCTATTGTGGTTCTGGGTTGGCACTTCTCGGCGTTGGCCGGTGGGGTTGCGCTGGCCATCATGATGGTTCCCACGATCAGCCGCACCACCGAGGAGATGCTGCTGCTGGTGCCGCAGGCTCTGCGGGAGGCAGCGTATGGACTGGGTATCCCGCGCTGGCGGACCACACTTTCGATTACTTTGCGGAGCGCGACTTCGGGAGTAATTACTGGGGTTATGCTGGCCTTTGCGCGGGTCGCGGGTGAAACCGCTCCGCTGCTGTTTACCACGCTGGGCAACGAATTCTGGAATCTGCGTCTGGATCAGCCTACAGCGGCTTTGCCTCTGCAGGTGTACAAGTATGCCCAGTCGCCATATGACGATTGGCATCGCCAGGCTTGGGCAGGGGCGTTGGTACTGATTCTTCTTATTGTGAGCGCGATCGCGGCGGTACGGTATGCGGTGCGTCGCGGCAGTTTCGGAGCTGCATAATTTTATGGGTGTTGGAATCCAGGTCGAGAACCTGAATGCCTGGTACGGCAAGAGCCAGGCGTTGTACGACATCAATCTGGCGGTCGCGGCCAATCACGCCACCGCGTTGATCGGGCCCTCGGGATGCGGTAAGTCCACGTTTATCCGCTGCCTGAACCGCATGCACGAGACCATTCCCGACGCCCGGGTGACGGGGCGGGTGCGAATTGGCGAGATCGACGCGTATAACGGCACTTCGCCGACGCAACTGCGCCGCCGGGTGGGCATGGTGTTTCAGAAAGCGAATCCGTTTCCCACCATGTCGATCTACGACAACGTGGCTTCGGGATTGAAGCTCAACGGATTTCGCGACCGGCACAAGTTGGATGAAATCGTGGAACGATCGCTGGAAGCCGCCGCGCTGTGGGGAGAAGTGAAAGACCAGGCGCACAAGAAATCCGGCGCCAGCCTTTCCGGTGGCCAGCAACAGCGGCTCTGCATTGCGCGGGCACTGGCGGTTGAGCCGGAAGTTTTGCTGATGGACGAGCCCTGCTCGGCGCTGGACCCCATCTCCACCGGAAAAATTGAAGAATTGATCTTTCAGCTTAAAGAGCGGTATACCATCGTGATTGTGACGCACAACATGCAGCAGGCGGCGCGGGTGGCCGAGTTTACGGGATTCTTCCTGCTGGGTAAGTTGATAGAATTCGACAAGACAGAAAAGATTTTCACCAAACCGTCAGACAAGAAGACGGAAGATTACATCACTGGGCGATTCGGATAAGCCCGACTCTTATAAGGAAGGTTGGGATAATGCGCACCCGTTTTCAACATGGTCTCGACGAGCTGCGGGAGAAGCTTCTCCGCATGGGTGGACTGGCGGAGCAGGCGGTGGACCGCGCCCGCCAGGCCTACGTGGAACGCGACCTCACGCGCTGCCAGATGGTGCTGGAGGGCGAAGGCCTGATCAACACGGTCGAGCGCGAGATTGACGAGGCAGCATTCGACTTGCTCGCCATGCAGCAGCCTATGGCCGTCGACCTGCGCTTCATCCTCGCGGTAACGAAAATCAATTCGGACCTGGAGCGTGTGGGCGACCAGGCTGTCAACATTGCCGAACGCGTGATGGACATGGTCGAATTGCCGGCGGTGGAATTGCCGGTGGATATCGCGCGCATGGGCTCGGCGGTGAGCGCCATGGTGCGGCGATCGCTCGAATCGTTCATCGAAGCGAAGGTGGAATTGGCGCAAGCCGTGCTCGAAATGGACAGCGTGATTGACCGCATGCGCGACGACGCCTTCATTCAGCTGGTGAAAACCATGAACGAGCGCCCCGAAGTTGTGCGCCAGGCGCTGGACGCGCTGCTGGTGGCGCGCAACCTGGAGCGCGTCGCCGACCACGCCACCAACATCGCTGAGGATGTGATCTTCTGGGTGCAGGGCGCCGATGTGCGTCACAACGTGGGTGTGGAAACGCCTGAGTCGTCCGACCCGGTTCGCCCGACCTCCAGAGCCTCGGGACTCTAGGCGCTGCTGCTTCCGATATGGATCTAGGCCAAGCCTAAGGCGTAATCCGTCAGACTCCAGCCGCGAAGCGGCGGAATGCGATAGCCCGGCACGTGAGTGCCGGGAAGAGTGGGAAGAGAGTGCGAGTCCCGAAGGGACAACACCGCTTCTCGCACAACTCCAGCGGCCAATCATGCTTATCCCTTTGACCATTCCAACCACGCTAAATTACCCTCGTATTCGCCTTCATTCTTGAACTTCAGTTCTGCGGAGGTCCGGTGACTCGCCTTTTCCGTCATTCCTTGTGGGTTCTCTTGCTTGCTCAGGCTGCGGTTGTCCTGGCCCAAGCCCCTTCCGCTGATCGGCCGCAAGTAAATCTGCCGAGCACCAAGCTGTTGACTGTCCCGTCACCGGGGAAGATCGGCAGCACGAACAGCTTTCCCGCCACTATTGCGCTCAGTCCCGATGGCCGCTACGCTGCGCTGCTCAACGACGGCTACGGGACGCAGGAGAGCCTGGCCCACCAGTCGATCGCGATCCTCGATCTCAGCAATAACCATCTCACCGACTTTCCAGATGCGCGGCTGAGCGATGAGTCGTATCAGAGTTATTTTCTGGGTCTGGTCTTTGGCTCTGATGGCAAGCACCTGTACGCGTCGGTGGGATCAATCACCGATCCTACCGGTGAGAAGCGGGGCAACACGGGCAACGGGATCGCAGTTTATAAGTTCTCGGACGGAAAGGTGGCGCCCGAACGCTTCATCCCCATCGCACCCCAGCCACTAGCGGCGGGAAAGAAGGTTTCCGTCGGTCTGCAGAAAACGCCCGCAGGCACGGCCATTCCTTATCCGGCGGGGCTGGCTCTGGTTTCCTCCGGCGGGCACGACGAGCTGCTGGTTGCCAACAATCTTTCGGATAACGCGATCCTGCTCGATGTGGCCAGCGGGAAAATACTTCAAAAGTTTGACCTGAGCACGGGCGATCTGGTGCCGTCCTCGTTCCCGTATACATGCGTCGCCACGCGAGACGGGAAGAAGGCGTGGTGCAGTTTGTGGAATGCGTCGCAGGTGGCGGAGCTTGACCTGAGCGGGGGGAAAGTCGTCCGCTGGATCAAGCTGCGGCGACCGGATGATCCTCTTGCTCCAGGCTCGCATCCCACGGCGATGCTACTTGGTCCGAATGAGAAATCGCTGTATGTTGCGCTGTCGAACGCCGACAAGATTGTTGCAGTCGCAACCGAGAGTGGCCGGCCCTTCAACCTTCTCAGCACATCGTTAGCCGATCTTGAACCTGCTGGATCTTACCCAATTGCGCTGGCTCAATCGGATGACGGCAAGCGACTCTTTGTGGCGGATGCCTCACTCGATGCCATTGCAGTCTTGGATGTGTCGGGTATGCTCAGCGGCCCTATGGGCGACATTGTGTCTTGGGGCCTTGGTTTCATACCCACCGACTGGTACCCAAGCGCACTGGCCGTTCACGGCGATGACTTACTGATTGCAAGCGCCAAGGGTGAAGGCGCCAGCCCGAACAAGGGAGTGGGAAAAATCCCATCCGAGAAGCGTCACCGCGACCATCCATACATCCCCACGTTGCTCAAGGGATCCATCGCCCGCCTCAATATTCCATCGACGCTAGCGAAGCTTCCGGAACTCACCCGCATCGTTGAGCACGACAACCTGCTGCACACCGATCCCGGAACCATTTCGTTTGCGCAGGGATCGAACCCGATCAAGCACGTAATCTACGTCATTAAGGAAAATCGCACCTACGATCAGATTCTGGGCGATTTGAAAGTGGGCGACGGCGATCCGTCGCTCACCATGTATGGGGAAGACATCACTCCCAACGAACACAAGCTGGCGCTGCAATTTGGCGTACTCGACAATTTTTATGACAGCGGCGAAGTTTCCGGCGACGGGCACCTCTGGTCGACGGCGGCCATCACCAGCGATTACAACGAGAAAACGTGGCAGATTGCCTATCGCGGCAAGGAGCGGACTTACGATTTTCAGGGACAGGTGGCCGACGAGTATCCACTGGAACACAATCAGCCGGATGTGGATGACCCCGCCACCGGCTTTCTATGGGACAACGTGGCCAAACATGGCCTGACTTTCCGCGACTACGGCGAATTTGTAAATGCTGAGTGGTGCAATGAAAAAAGAAAAGCGGCGTCCCCCAAGCAGGGAACTCCTTCCGGCCAGGAAGCGCGCTGTCCGCGCACAGTCGTTCGCAAGGGCGAGATGCTGGCTCCGAACGTGGGTGATCTGCATGCGGGGTCGAGCCCGTGGCCGTGGCCCGTGCCCCTGTTCAGTGGAGTGAAGCCGACGAAGGCGGTGCTGCGCGATCACTTCGATCCGCTGTTTCCGGATTTCAATACCGACTATCCCGACCAACTGAGGGCGGACGAATTTCTGAACGAATTCGCAGCGTTCGTTCACGCACGGCAGGGAAGCGAAGGGGCGGAATTCCAGTTGCCGGCATTCGTTCTGCTGTATCTCCCCGACGATCACACCGGAGGCACGCGGCCTGACCTGCCGCGTCCGGCTGCCTCGGGGGCGGACAACTACCTCGCGCTTGGCCGCGTGGTGGAGGCGCTTTCCCACAGCCCCTACTGTGATGACACCGCAATCTTTGTGCTGGAAGACGATGCCCAGGACGGCGCCGACCACGTGGACGCGCATCGCTCCATCGCGTTTGTAGTCAGCAAGTATTCCCCGGGATCGGCGGCTCAGCCCTATGTGGAGCATCGCTTCTACACCACGGTGAACATGATTCACACTCTGGAGACACTGCTCAACTTGCCTCCCATGAATCTGAATGACGCGTATGCACCGCTGATGGGGTCGTTATTTTCCGGGGCGGGCGATCAACCTGCCTTCAAAGCCGACGACAGGAATCTGAAGAATGGCTTGATCTATGAGGTCAACAAGCGCACGGCTCCCGGGGCAAAGGTCTCTTCGAAAATGGATTTCTCCCGGCCCGACGCGGCTGGGGCAACGCGCTTGAATCGTGTGCTGTGGCGCGACCAGAAAGGCGACGCGCCCATGCCAGCATCGAGGCACACGGTGTTTCCAGAGAGTGGAGACTGAGCCTTTCTGAGTGGTCCTCGACATTAAGGTGTGGGTGACGCGTGATGGGCGCCAAAGCCTCCTCACTAACTTCCGACCACCGCGCGAACTCTCTATTGTTCGGCGCCTTCACATTCGTGGCCGAACGCCGGCTGGGGATCGTTGCAATTTCCGCGATCCTGCTCCTGCCTTGCTTCTGGCACAAACGAATCGAAGCGGGCGATCTCGCCAGCCACACCTACAACGCCTGGCTCGCCCAGTTGATTGAGCGTGGCGACGCGCCCGGGCTTTATCTGGTTCGGCAGTGGAATAACGTCTTGGTAGATATCTCTCTGGCCAAGCTGGGCGGATCGCTCGGGTTCGCCGCCGCGGAAAAGATCGTTGTGTCGGCCTGCGTGCTGGCTTTCTTCTGGGGTGCGTTCGCCTTTATCGCCGCGGCTACGCGTCGTCCACCGTGGGTTTTGGTTCCTGCCATCGCCATGATCGCCTACGGCTGGACGTTCCAGATGGGGTTCATGAATTACTACATCTCGCTGGGCTTCGCTTTTTTCGCAACGGCTCTTTTCTGGAGGGGGCGTGGCGTCGACTGGATCGCTGGATTGCTCTTGAGTGGTCTCACGCTGCTGGCGCATCCCATCGGCCTTATCTGTCTGGTGGGGATGGTGGCCTACATCCTGCTTGCAGAGAGGTTCAGCGGTTGGTACCGGTCGGCGGTGTTTGTATCAGCATTTCTGGTGGTCTTTATTTTGCACTGGTATATCGTCCGGCACTTTCGGGTCGCGTACTGGGATACGGCAATCTTCTATGTGATGAACGGAGCGGACCAGTTGGTGTTGTACGGGAACCGCTACTTGATTCCTGCGTGGTTTGCACTCATCTTCGGTGGCGGCTGCTTCATCCATGGTCGAGTGCAACAACGAAAAAGCAGCGAAGCCGGATGGCCATTCCGCACCGCGCTGGAGTTGTGGACGATCCTGTTGTTCGTGGCGGCGATGATCCCGGAACTGATCGCCCTGCCGCAATACGCCGCGCCGGTTGCGTTCCCCGTCTCGCGGCTGACTTCGGTCACCGCAATTCTGGGGCTATGCATTCTCGGATCCGTGCAACCCCGCAAATGGCACTTTGCAGGCCTGGCTGCGTGCGCAGTTATCTTCTTAGTCCTCCTGTATCGCGATACTGCCACGCTGAACAACATGGAGCAGCAAATCGAGGAAATGACAAAGACCTTGCCCTACGGCCAGCGCGTGAGCGAAACCATCGTTGCGCCCCGGGGTTCGAGGATTCCCAATATCCACCACATGGTGGATCGCGCCTGCATCGGACGGTGCTTTACTTATGACAACTACGAACCTTCCTCGGGGCAGTTCCGCATTCGCGTGCGACCGGGCAGTCCTTTAGCCACAGATTCGGTGGATGCTTCCAACGCGATGGAAAACGGAGACTACATGGTCCGTCCGCAAGATCTCCCCATGACCCAGATCGATCAGTGCGGCGGAACCGATCTTACGCGGCTCTGTATGCACGATCTCGCTGCCGGGCAAAAGAATAGCCGCTTCCGCAACCCTCATCCTACCCTGCGGTGAAACAATCTCTCGTCCTGTTTTCTACTTCAGGCTTACCGATTCCTTCAGCAGCAGGCTCTGGGAGGAGCCTCCGACCAGGATCGTGTAGTCCCCCGGAATCAACTGCCAGGCGTTTTTGTCGACATTGAAAATCGAAAGATATTTCGGATCGATTACAACCGACGCCTCTTTGCTCTCTCCGGCATTGAGTCTGATCTTGCTCCAGCCCACGAGCCGCTTCGGGGGTTCACCGGCAGCAGTTGGCAGCGAAGCATAGACCTCCGCAACCTCGGCTCCGGGCCGTTTGCCGGTGTTGGTTACGCTGAAGCTCACACGTACGACATCCTTGCCCGGAGCGACCGCGAGCTTCGAGTAGGAGTAGGTCGTGTAAGAAAGTCCGTAGCCGAAGGGAAACAGCACCGGTTTATTCTCGGCGTCGTACCACTTGTATCCGACCTTCACCCCTTCATCGTAAGTGGTCTGAAATCCGGGCAGGCCCGCGGCGATCTTTTTCCAGTCGTCACTCAACCTGTGGGGTGGCTTCACGATCTCGGGATGAGGCAAATCAGCTTCGCTCTTGGGGAACGTCATGGGTAGTTTCGCGCTGGGATTGACCTCGCCAAACAGAATATTCGCGACCGCTTCAGCGCCTCGGCTTCCGGCGTACCAGGCTTCCAGAATGCCGCCGACTTGATCCGCCCAGGGCATGGTTACAGCGGTTCCTGTCTCCAGAACGACAACCGTGCGCGGATTCGCGGCTGCGACCGCCGCAATCAGTTCTGACTGCTTTCCGGGAAGTGCGAGGCTGTCGAGATCCATCCCCTCGCTTTCCCAGCGAGCCGCGAATATCAACGCAACGTCGGCCGATTTCGCCAACGCGGCCGCCGAGGCGGGATCGGCGCCCGAATCATATTGAACCGTGGCCGACGGCGCTTTGCTGCGAATAACCTTAAAAGGCGACGTAGGAAACCAAATCTGGTCGTCCCAGTGCGTCCGGCCCTTGCCCGGGGGCATGATCGCATTGCCGCCCGGCGGGTCTACCTGCGCCGACCCACCGCCGGAAATCATGCCGACATCAGCGTGTGGTCCGATCACAGCTATGCTGTGAATTTTGGAAGCATCCAGAGGAAGGACCCCTCGTTCATTCTTCAATAGCACGATGCCTTGTTCCGCAATCGTCTGCGCCACGTCCAGGCCTCCGATCACATCAACCACGCCTTTTTCCGGTGGATCATCGATCACGCCGCAGGCAAACATCGACCGCAAGATTCGGCGCACGTGATCGTCCACTTCGGCGATCGGCACCTTTCCCGATTCCACCGCCTTTTTCATCTCCGCGCCGTAGAAAATCTCGCCTGGCTCTTCGTGATCGAGGCCCGCGGCTGACGCTTTGGCGGTACTATGCGTGGCTTGCCAGTCTGATAAAACAAATCCGGGAAACTTCCAGTCGTTCTTCAAAACGTCCGTCAGCAGATATCTGTTCTCGCAGGCGTAATCGCCGCCTACACGGTTATAGGAACACATCACCGCGGCTGCGTTCGATTCGCGCACGCCGATCTCGAACGCCAGCAAGTCACTCTCGCGCGCGGCGCGCTTGTCGATGTTGACGTTCACCGCATTGCGCCCGCTCTCCTGATCGTTGAGCGCGTAATGCTTGAGGTCGCCCAGCACGTGCTGAGCCTGCAAACCCTTCATCACCGAGCCCACCATCTTTCCGGCCAGCACCGGATCTTCGCCCAGGTATTCAAACGTGCGCCCATCGCGCGGCTCGCGGGTCAGGTTAATGCCGCCGCCGAGCGACATGTTGTAACCCTGCGCGCGCAGCTCGCGCCCGATCAGCGCGCCGTATTCATAGGCGGCCTCGAGATCCCAGCTCGCCGCGCCCGCCACATCGGCCGGCAAGGCCGTGGAGTAGCGGCCATTTTCGCCGCTGCTGCGGACACCATAGGCCGCGTCCGACATTTGAATCGCCGGGATGCCCAGGCGCGGAATGCCCGGAACGTAGCCTGCGCCGCCATTCGAATGAATAGCGAGCGGGCTCATCGGGCTCAGGCCCTCCATGCCGGTGCCGTGCAGCAGCGTGATTTTTTCGTCGAGAGTCATCTCTTTCACCACCATCGCGGCGCGTTCGTCGGGCGAAAGCGTGGTGTTCATCCAGGGATGCGACGCGGGCTTGTCTCCCGGGCGCGACTGCAGGCCCATTGGGAAGAGAAGACAGGCGAGAAAGATGCTGGCGACAACAACCATCGCGGACCGCGACCGTCCAGTGCAGGGGGTGCCGGCGGACAAAATCATGAAGTTTCCTCGTTTGAGAAAAGTGATAAATCCCTCTACCAAATCGATAATGTACGCTGTCCGCGGCATGTTTACAACGACCTGCAGACACTTTCGAACTGTTTAGGACACTCAACAGACTTGGTACGAGACTTAGGCAGAATCGGCTGGGCGCTAGGAGGTTAACGAGTGATATAGCGATGTTTCAACAGTTACGATGGACGGCCACCAGACCCTGCCGTTAGAGATATGATTAACAAAGGTTAGAACGGATCAGACAATGCGAAAACGTGTCTTCCTTAAACCAGAAGCCATCCAGCGTCCGTCGGAGCTGAAGGCCAGCCGATCTGGGCTCGACCAGGTCCTCAGCTCTTGCCCCGTTGACGCGTCCCAGAGATTCAAGGGGTGATCCGATGAACCTGACGCGAGCTCTCGGAAGTTTATTTATCTTTATCCGCCGATTTTGGGCTGGGGCTGAATGCGGTCTTCAGTTCGCTCCTGCACGCGGGTTTCGGGTTGCACGACTTCTTGAGCCGAACCGTCCGCTTGGGGTCCGAACGAGGGGTAGTAGTCGGGAGAAGAAGTCAGCGGCGTTACAAGAACTGGAGTGGGAAGATTGTAAGGTTCGGTGAAAGGCAGATCTTGAAGCCCCGTGTTGGCCGGAGCAGCAGTCGAGAAAGTGGGTGGGTGAGCGTTCGCCGAGCCATGGGCTTGTGCAGCGGAAGGAGTGGCTCGGCCCATGAACAGAACGAGCATCAGAACGACCGCAGCGAAGATCCGCCTAGAAGAACTCATAAATCCTCCCCGACCAATCTTAAGGCCAACGGAAGCAGGGTCTGCGAACCACTCTACACTTGATTTTGATGCCGGAGACACGCCATGGGTTGCGCGGAAACATGACTCCCAAATGGCTGTTGTAATTAGGGATAGCGCTCATTGGGGCCTAGCCGCCGCCCCCCGGGGCAATGGCCCTCCGGCAAGGAGCGCACTGCGAGGCACACCACACAGGTCATGACTTGGCCTCTGGGTGCGGCGGGCTTTACACTTAATCTGTGAAGATTGCGCTGGGACAGATCAATCCAAGGGTCGGAGATTTTGCCGGCAACGCCGCCAAGATTATCGAGTTTTCCCGCCGCGCTCAGGCCGCAGGCGCTGGACTGATTCTTTTTCCTGAGCTCTCGGTGTGCGGCTACCCGCCCCGCGATCTGGTGGAGCGTCCTTCTTTTGTCGCGCGCAACCACGAAACTCTCGATCGCATCGCTGGCGAGACCGCAGGAATCGCTGTGATCTGTGGTGTCGTCACGCCCGCCGATTCCGAGACCGGCAAGTCGGTCAGAAATTCCGCCGCGTTGCTCATGGATGGCAAGGTGGCCTTCGTGCAGTCAAAAATGCTGCTGCCCACCTATGACGTGTTCGACGAAATGCGGAACTTCGCTCCCGCCAAGACGCAGGAATTGTTTTCCTTCTGCGGCAACCGCATGGCGCTTACGATTTGCGAAGATGCCTGGAACGACAAGCAGTTCTGGATCAAGCGGCTCTATCCCCTCGACCCCGTCGACGCCCTGATTCGCGCCGGCGGCAACTTTGTGCTGAACATTTCCGCTTCGCCCTTCTGGATCGGCAAGCGCCAGCTCCGCTGCGACATGCTGGCCAGCATCGCCCGCCAGCACAAGGTTCCCGTGGTGATGGTCAACCAGGTCGGCGGCAATGACAGCCTGGTGTTCGACGGCTCCAGCCTGGTGCTGAATGCTGAAGGCGAGGTCATCGCTCGGGGACGGTCGTTCGAGGAAGACCTGATTACGTTCGACTCGAAGACGCTCACCGGTGAGTTGCACGATCAGGTCGCCGGTGATGAAGCCAGTGTGTATGGCGCTCTGGTGCTGGGCACACGGGACTACATTCAAAAATGCGGCTTCCAGAAAGCTATCATCGGTCTCAGTGGCGGCATCGATTCGGCGCTCACCTCCGCCATCGCTGCCGAAGCCGTGGGCCCCGACAACGTGATCGGCGTTGGCATGCCGGGACCCTATTCTTCGCAGGGTTCGATCGACGATGCGCGCGCACTGGCCACGAATCTCGGAATCCGTTTCGAACTGCTTTCGATCAACCAGGCTTACGAGGCTTATCGGGAAACGCTGCGCGGCGTCTTCAGCGGATATAAGGAAGACGTTACCGAAGAAAATCTGCAGTCTCGCGCCCGCGGCATGATCCTGATGGCGCTTTCGAACAAGTTCGGCGCCATCGTGCTCTCCACCGGCAACAAGAGCGAACTGGGCGTGGGCTACTGCACGCTCTATGGGGACATGGTGGGCGGGCTCGCGGTGATTTCTGACGTTCCGAAAACACTGGTCTACCGGCTGAGCGAGTACGTGAACTCACGCCGCGCGGTGATTCCGCGGGCGACACTGGAGAAGCCGCCGTCAGCCGAACTTCGCGCCAATCAGAAAGACAGCGATTCACTGCCGCCCTACGACATTCTCGATGCGGTGCTGGAGGACTATGTGGAAGATTCTCACCCGGCCGAGCGCATCGCCGCGGACCGCAGTATTGATATCGAAGTGGTTCGGCGGGTGATCCGCCTGGTGGATCGCGCCGAATACAAGCGCCAGCAGGCGGCTCCCGGACTCAAGATTTCGCCCAAGGCTTTCGGCTATGGCCGTCGTTTTCCGATCGCGGCCAAGAACGAGGTATGAGTAATTCTGCACGCGGCAGCGGGCTTTAAACATTTAACCCAGATTCACCTTGAAAGGAAACCATGAGCAGTTCGATGAATTCAGCGCTTATCCTCGTTCTGGCCTTATCCTCGGTTCTGGCCTTACCCTCGTCGCTGGCGGCGGCGCAGACCGCTCCCCCATTGAAAACTCCCGCCAAGCCTGCGGCCAAGTCGGCTGAGAAATCAACGGCCAACGACCCAGCCACCATTCTTCCGTCAGAAGCCACGGTCGATTCTTTCCTGCACGCCACCTTCGGCTATGACCCCACAGTGACGTGGAAGATATCTTCCATCGTTCCCGCGTCGGTGCCTGGGCTAGCTGAAGTGTCTGTCATTCTCGCCAGTTCGCAAGGTCAGCAACTCAGCCGCTTCTTTGTCACCGCCGACGGAGCGCATGCCTTGACCGGTGACATCATCCCGTTCGGAGCTCAGCCGTTCGCGTCCGCCCAGAAAACTCTGGAGAGGGGAATGACTGGACCCACCCGCGGCCCCAAGGACGCGCCCGCGATCATCGTGGAATTCGGCGATCTGCAGTGCCCCGCGTGCAAAGCAGCGCAGCCCGCGAGTGAGGGACTGATGGCCTCCGAGCCCAATGCGCGCCTCGTGTTCCAGAATTTCCCTCTGGAGATGCACAACTGGGCGGCCAAGCCCGCCGCTTATGCGGATTGCGTGGGCCGGGCGTCGCACGACGCATTCTGGAAGTTCATCGCCAGCACTTATGAACCCCAGGCCGATATCACGGCCGAAAATGCCGACGAGAAGCTCTCCGCCCTGGCCGACGGCGCCGGGCTAAAAGGGGCCGACATGGCCGCCTGCGCTGTCGCCCCGGACACGAAAGGCAGGGTGGATGCTTCCGTGGCGCTGGGCAAGTCCCTGGAGGTAACCAGCACGCCCACGTTGTTTATCAACGGTCGCAGGATCGGCAACGTCAGCCAGATTCCTGCCGACGTGCTCAAGCAACTCGTGGAGTTTGCAGCGCGAGAAGGGAAGTAAACGGCTGGAAAACGGAGCGTTGACTTTTCGATCCTGCGCTACTTGGTGGTCAGCCAGATTTCGTTCGAGACCCGCTCAGTATTGGCGAGAACGTGGGGCGTGACCACGATCATGAGTTCATCCTGCTCGTCCTGAAGGGTATTGTCGGCCGCGATCTGATTCAACCCGGGAAGAAACCCAAACCCCGGAATACCGCTGAGCGAGCGCTGTTCGGTCAGCGTAACCTGTCCGGCGACCGCCGCGGGCTCGCTGTCTTTCAGGTTAATGCTCCCTTTGTATTCCTGGTTAGAAATCACGGGCACGCCATTGGCGCTTTGTCCAGTAAGCGAGCGGATGGATAACTCCAGCTGCAGGCTCACTTCTCCGTTGCCATGAATGGCCGGTTTGACCTTCACGTTCAACCCCAGATCCTCATAGCTCACCGAAGGAAACGGCGCCTGGTAACTATTGTTGCCGATCACCGAAGCAATCGCCGGCGAGTTGTAGATGGGCGCGTAAGAAGCGTTCATGATGGGATAACGGGTTCCCAGGTGGAAGGTCGCGTCTCCACCCTCACCAGCGCGCATGGTGAGATGCTCCAGACTGCGCATCCACGATTCATTCACCGAAAGGTCCGCCTCCAGATGGTCCAGG
>VFSW01004511.1_pt1 | contig 20741 bp, 19 predicted proteins | sample 5358111 | NCBI WGS metagenome assembly VFSW01 (sample SAMN11554181, study PRJNA540505) | mine drainage metagenome | isolation source: sediment from site ElyBrook_90M | place: USA: Ely Copper Mine, Vershire, VT | collected 2017
CAGGATAGCCCAAAACATTATGAAATGGAAATGTTATTTCTTAACAGTACCTAAGTTGTTCTTTCCTCCTGTAGTTCCGAGCCGTGCATAAAATTCTATGCACGGTGGCCTCAGGTGAACGCCGCGGCCAACACCGGCGCGAAGCCGGAGCCACGGACGGCAATCGCGCGAAGCCGGTCCATCAGCCCCTGGAATAAGCCGCGCTCTTCGTAGTGGTCGCTGTAGCTCACCCCGGTCCTGCCCGCATGACGCCAGATTTTCGCCGCCACGAACAGGAACCGCAACCGCGCCGTTGCCAATGTCGTGTGACGCAGCGTGCTTGCGTCCGCACTGGCTTCCCGGTTGAACAGCATCAGCCGGCAGTTCAGGTTGTAGGCCAGCATCGCCAACTGGAAGTGATTGCCGTTGACGTCGAACCGTTTGGAGGGATGTGCCTCCAGGCCCGCGTCGTTGTTGGCTTCCTTGATCAGGTTCTCCGCTCCTGCCCGCTGGTTGTAAAACCACACCGCCAGATCGATCGGATCTTCCAGATTGGTCACGAAGACCCGGCAGGTATACCCGCTGGTCGCGAACAATTGATACTGCTCGGCTTCGCCCGCTTCGAGTTCTTCCGGTTCCTTCCGATAGCGCAGTGCGACGAAGCGGAACGCCTGGCCCCAACCCTCCGGCTGGTAGCGGAATTCGCATTGGGCATCGGCATCGGTCTTCGGAGACGGCTTCCAGTCCGCTTGCTGCAACTGTTCCACCAGCCGCGACGTCTTGCGCGCCACCACGATGAACTGGCATCCCGCCTTTTGATACGCCTCCACCGCTTCCCAACAATAAAAGCCGGAATCCGCGCGTGCGAAGGTCCTCTCCACCCCCGGGGGCAACGACTGAAAGGCGCTTTGCAGATGGCGGGCGATCTGCTTGCCCGTCGGCCGGTCGCCATTGCGCAACTCTCCCGCCACGTATTCCCGCGTCTCAGCCAGAAACGTCAGGATTGGCTGGTAGCTTTTCTTGCCCTTGTTCTTCCGGTTGCAGCTCTTGCGCGCGCCCATCTGCTTGCCGTACAGCGTATGCACCGTCGTATCCGTGTCCAGGGTTACGCTGCGCAGCTTCACGTTGGCCGCTTCCCATACGCGGCGCCGCATCTGGCACTGTACCGAAAGAAGTTGCTGCGCCACGCTGCCGTGCAATGCCGCCAGGAAGCGCCACAGCGTGCTCTGGGGCGGCAACTGAACGATTTTCAGTACGCCAGTCAGAATCGGATCGCGGGCAATAAATCGCAGTTGGTTCAGGCGGCTGAACCCGATGTACAGGCCCAGCACCATGGCGAGCAGGAACTGGTAGCCGCTCATCACTCTGGTCAGCCGCGTCACTTTAATCGTTGCCTCCATCAGGTCCTGAAAGCCGAGCTTCTCCAGCACGGTGGCCACTGGCAACAGGCCTCCGTAGGGAGTCAGATTCTTGCCGGCAAAGTCAAAGGGCGTGGAAGCCCCGATTTTATTGGGTTCCGGATGGGCACCTCCGGAGCCTTGTTTGACGGGCTTTTTTTCGCTATGCTGAGTTCTGTTTGTAACCATCTGGGTGACCCCTCCATGGGGTTGGCCTTGCGAAGCTCGCAACTCCGCAAGTTTCAGTTTCACCCAATGATAACGGGGTCCCCAAATGGTTGGGTTTCAGGTCAGCTTCGGCAGAAGGCCTGCTGACGTGCATAGATCAGGTGACAGGGAGTCGAAATTGATTCCGGCAGCCCGGCTCCCAAAGGACTTTTTCCGGGCAAAGCGCGGTCCGGACTATCAGAGCGAGCTCTCGCGCCGCAGAATGACCGCCCTTGAGAAGGCTCTTGCCAAGAGTGGCTGGAAGCGGCCGAAGCGGGAGTCAGAGGAAGGCTTTTTCGGCTTGCCCTTTGAAATTAACCATAAGTACGTCACGCTTCATTACGACAGCCTCCGTTAGAGGCATGCCCTTTGAGCCGGATATGGACGCAATGAAATGACCAAGAGAGTTCTTTCGGGACGCGTATCCCCTGGCTGCGGAGACGCCGCCAATTGGCCGATGGACGACATCCTGAAAACAGTGGCCGGATGTTTTGATCGTCTTGAGAGGGGTACTCTGAACGTGACGCTTGATGAGCCGCATGCACTGCGCCCCGATTTTAAGCTCTTGAAGGATGAGCGTAGTGACAGAGGAGCGCGTCCCGAGGACTTGATCTTCGAGTGCTGCCGCATTGGAACGGGAAAGGGCAGCCTGAAGGTGCTGATCGCCCGCACCAGCACCAATTATCACGGTGACGGAGTGCTGGAGATCATGGCAACAGAGAATCTGCGGAACCACTTCGGCTTGAAGGATGACGACCGCGTCTATATCGAAGTTTGGGTCGCGACTGAATAGTGGGCGATCCGTCACGCGCGCTATTGCGGAATTGTAATTGATTAGCGGCTTGCGAAGGCGCCTATTTGTCGCTCATGCGTTCGGGGCGGTGAACAATGCACGGAAGGCCGATGTGACCGATGCCGCACCATTCTTGAGAGCCGTTTGCGCGATGCTCTTGAATGCGGCAAACGCGTCGGCTCCCTGCTGGTTTTTGGAGCACTGGGACACTTTCCGCGCAATCACCGCGGGGCGCAGAATGCGTTCGGCGCGGTTGTTTGTCGGTTCGACGAAAGGGGCATCCGGAAAGCGCATCAGATTGTCCCGGTCGTCGTGTGTGCCCAGTCCGTTCAGCAGCCGCTGGTTGTCTTCATCGATCAAAATGCGGTCTCGCAGATGATAACTCACCAGTTCCCTGACTTGCCTGGCCTGGTCCGCAAAGTCATCCGGGGCCAGACTGTCCCGTGCCCGCCAAAGTCCCATGCCCTCCTGAAAGAGCGTCTTCGCCACGACGCCAAATTCCTGTGCCCGCCCCTGCTTCGTCTCCACCACATCGGCGATATTGCGTAGAATGTGCCCCAGGCACTTCTGCTGATCGACAGCCTGGAATTCTTCCGCGTCGTAGCTCTTGCCCCGGTCACCGATCATCACCCCGGCGTAATCGCCGGGAATCAGCTCTCTTACTTCTTCGTTGCGATGTTGCGGCCGGATTTGATACACCGTCTCGCGATCGGTGTCGAAACCCATGAGAAAGGCTGTCTTGCCTCCCACCTTCCAGCCCGTGTCGTCTGTATGCACGAAGGGAGCCTCTTTCACCGCCGTGCGCAGGTTCTGGTACTCGGCTCCCACCGCGCCTTTCGCTCGCCGCAGGGCGTCCTGAGTCAGCGCCGACTGCGTGATCCGCACCCCGGTCAGTTCCTGTAGCACTCCAGGAACCCTGCGCACAGGGATTCCAACCCCATAATGCAAGGCATGGGCGGCTGCCATGACCCCGGGGCCGGCCCGGTGCGCAGTTGCTCCATACTGATCGGCAGCCAATCCGGAAGCCGTGCCCCGTACCCTCTTGCCGCACTGCATGCACCGGCACACCGCCACTCGATACAGAGTCACTTCCGGTTGCGGCTGCCGCGGCGCCTCTGTAGTTGTCGCGGTCTCCTCGCCCTCCTGTTCCAGCGGTCCGCCGCAGAAAGGGCAGTTGGGTGGCGCCTCGGCATTTACGGTCGCGGCGGGACTCTGTACTGGCGCTTCACGTCGCCGGAATGGCCCTTGACCCTTCTTGCGGCCAGGCTTCTTCGGATTGCCGACGGGACACCCTTTGGAAAAGGGAGCCGCCTGACGATGCTGCGCCCGTTTCAGCCGCTGGATCTCCTTGAGAAGCTCGGCGATCTGCAGTTGTTGCTCACGCACCAAACCCAGCAACTCTTCCCGGCTTAAGCTTTCGACCGGTCCTTTTTCCTTCGCCACGTCTGCTCCTGGACGACCGTCATCCGCAGACTACCAGATCACATTAAACATTTCAATGCCTTTCTGTTACGGAGCGGTTAGGTCATCCCGCGCACATGTCCAAAAACCCGCTGATCAATTACGAGAAGCTCATCAATCGGATTTTTGATGTCATTGAATTGTTCGCAAAGCGGCTTCCAGCAGTTCATAATCTCATCGTCGAATTACTCTTGCTCGCACTCGCTTGGCTTGGCGCGTGTAGCCTGTTACACACCCATTGACCATGAACCCGCACTTTTCCCCCGGACACGGCCCGGCGACAGACGCGCGGCGGTGAGGTCTGAAGTGGGCATAGTTTTAGGCATACACGCAGAAAAGGCGTCAGTCACGTTTCCGTAGCCAACGCCTAATATATTGATTTAAATCGAGTTTTTGGTGCGCCCGGCATGACTCGAACATGCGACCTTCTGGTTCGTAGCCAGACGCTCTATCCAACTGAGCTACGGGCGCGACAACAACAGTATAGCCTGGCTCTCCTCCCCGCCCGGAATTCCCGCCGCCGTATCGATTCACACATCCGCCGTACGCCACCGGCCCGCGCCGCTCCTATAGTGGGAGTCATGGCTTACACAGCAAGGGCCGTTGATCCGGCTCACAATTCGGCCCTCGCCGAGATCGAGAAGAAAACGGGGCACAGCAACTCCCTCCGCGTCATGGCAAACCGCCCGGAAGCGATGGAGGCGTTCCTCGGCCTCTACAACAACCTGATGGGCACAACCACGCTCGAACACCGCCTGAAGGAAATGATCTATCTTGCGGTCTCCTGCGTGAATGAATGCAGCTATTGCAGGTCTCAGCACATCAAAACCGCGCGCGCGGCGGGACTCACCGACGCCGAGATTCGTGAGATCGAGATGGAAAACAACCAGCACTTCAGCCCAAAGGAGCAGGCAGCCCTGCACTACGCCCGCGAACTGACCCGAACCGCCTCCGTCGGCGGCGGCACGCGCTACGCCGTCGAGGATCTCTTTTCCGCCGGCCAGCTCGTCGAGATCGCCATGATCGTCGGCCTCGCAAATTTCACCAACCGGTTCAACAGCGGACTGGCCGTTCCCATCGACGCCTGACCCTCCGGCATCGCGGTCAACATGGGATGATCGACAATTGGCCGTTCTTATCGGAGTTCACCCCATTGTCGAAGCCCTGCGGACGAAACGCCCCCTCGAGCGCATCCTCGTCGCGCGCGGCGCCGGCGGTCACCGCCTGCAGGAAATCATCGACCTCGCGCGTGACGCGGGTACGCCCGTCCGGTTTGAAGACCGTGGCGCGCTCGATCGCCTCGCCGGCGTCAAGTCGCACCAGGGAGTGGTCGCGCTGGGGTCGGAAAAGAAATATGCCGAACTGGAAGACGTCGCATCCGCGTCCGAACTCCTGGTCGTTCTGGACGGCGTCGAGGATCCGCACAACCTTGGCGCCATCGTCCGCACCGCCCATGCCGCCGGCGCGGGCGCGGTGATCGTCGCCGAAAGGCGGGCTGCCGGACTCACCGAAACCGTCGCCAAGGCCGCCGCGGGCGCACTGGAGCATCTCCCGGTGGTGCGAGCGGTGAATATCAACCAGACCTTGCGCTCGTTGAAGGACGAGGGTTATTTCATTTACGGGCTCGATGAAAAAGGCGAGGAGACGTTCGACACCGTCGACTGGCCCGCACGGACCGTCATCGTCATGGGCGCCGAAGGCAAAGGACTGCACGATCTGGTGAAAAAGAACTGCGACGCGCTCGTGCGCATTCCAATGGCGGGGAAAATCGCGTCGCTGAACGTTTCGGTCGCCACCGGGATCGTCCTGTTTGCCTGGCGATCCCGGCGTGACCGCAAATCCTGAGATTTTACTTCCCTTCCACTTTCAGATCGTTTTCCACGTGGAAGGCGCCAGGCACTCCATTCGCTCTGAGGCCCGCGACGTTACGGTCCATTTCATTCGCCACCACGCCTTCCAGCCGCACATTCCCGTTCTTCACAATGATATGGATGGATGGAAGCGCCTGGAATCCGTAACGCGTTGAAAGCATGGGGTCGCCATAGATCGCGCGGTAAACTCCGCGGCGTATCCGGTCGTCGTTCGGCGAGAGCGGAAGCACCTCGATGTTATTGACCACTTTGGTCACGCCCTCGACGTTCTTCAACGTACGCTCGGCGTCGTCCTTGAGGACCGGCAGTACGACTTCCCCCACCAGCGTGACCGTGCCGCCATCCACGGTGAAACCAAGGTCGTCGAAAACCCCGAAATACGGCAGCATGATGAGCTCGTGACGCACTTCCCGCACGATCTTACTCTCGCTCTGTGCCCCGTTGACGAATGGATCGATGTGCTGCTTCTTGTCTTTGTCGTTCGCGGCCAGTTGTCCGGCCAGCAGCAGGACGCCGGCCAGCAAACCAAATACACTTCCCTTCATGCGCGCCTCCCCGCTTCAACAGAGCACGTAAAATGCCGAACCGGGCTGTGTCCGGATTCTAATCGGCCGCGTCGGCCGTGACTCGCACCCCGGGACCGCCCGAAATCTGATGCAGCACCTCATCGGCCTGTTCCGCCGTGAAGCTTTCCACCTTGGCGGAATGGTTCATGGAGCAGAATTTCGGCCCGCACATGGAGCAGAACGCCGCTTCCTTGAAGCCTTCTTCCGGCAGCGTCTCGTCGTGCATGGCACGCGCCGTTTCGGGGTCGAGCGAGAGCTCGAACTGGCGGTTCCAGTCGAAGTTGTAGCGGGCGCGCGAAAGTTCGTCGTCCCGATCCCGCGCGCCCGGCCGGTGCCGCGCCAGATCCGCCGCGTGAGCCGCAATCTTGTACGCGATGATCCCCTGCTTGACGTCTTCGCGGTTCGGCAGCCCCAGATGCTCTTTCGGCGTCACGTAGCAAAGCATCGACGCGCCGTGCCAGCCGATCATCGCCGCCCCGATCGCCGAAGTAATGTGGTCGTAACCCGGCGCGATATCCGTCACCAGAGGCCCCAGCGTGTAGAACGGCGCATCGTGGCACAACTCGCGTTCCTTGATGACCTGCATTTCGATCTGGTCGAGCGGAATGTGTCCCGGGCCTTCGATCATGACCTGAACGTCGTACTCCCAGGCCCTCTTCGTCAGTTCGCCCAGCGTTTTCAGTTCCGCGAACTGGGCTTCGTCGCTCGCGTCGGCGATGCAACCCGGACGCAGCCCGTCGCCGAGCGAGTAGCTGACGTCGTATTTCTGAAAGATTTTGCTGATTGCGTCGAAATTCTCGTAGAGCAGGTTCTGGCGATGGTTCTTCACCATCCACTCGGCCAGAATCGCCCCGCCGCGGCTCACGATGCCCGTGATGCGTTTCGCCGCCAGGGGAACGTACTGGATGAGAACGCCCGCATGGATGGTCATGTAATCCACGCCCTGCTGCGCCTGCTCTTCGATCACGTCGAGCAGCACGTTGATGTTGAGATCTTCGACGCGGCGCACGCGCGAAAGCGCTTCATAGATGGGCACGGTGCCGATCGGCACCGGCGAGTGGGCGATGATGGCTTTGCGGATCTCGGGAATGTCGCCGCCCGTCGAGAGATCCATGACGGTATCGGCGCCGTACTTCACCGAGTAGCGCAGCTTTTCCAGCTCTTCGTCGATGTTGGAGGTGGTTGCGGAGTTCCCGATGTTCGCATTGATTTTGCAGCACGACTCGACCCCGATCGCCATCGGCTCCAGATTGGTGTGACGGATATTGGCGGGGACGATCATGCGCCCGCGCGCCACTTCGGCGCGGATCAGTTCGGGCGAGACCTTCTCCTTCCGGGCGACATACTGCATCTCCTCGGTGATCAGACCCTTGCGGGCATAATGCATCTGGGTCCGGATTGTGTCGGACGATCTTTTTTCAACCCACGGCATACGCATCTTAAAGCCAGTGTATATCGGGCCGGGCGCCGCGTGGGAGCGGACGTCCGAAATCGCATATACCGCGCTCCATGCCGGGCATTGAACATGTGGCCCTTATGCGCGATGATGATTGACGGCAACTTCCCGGGAGAAAACGACATGGCTTTGAGCTTTCTCAACTTCGCCGCGCGGCGCACCCTGTGCATCGCCCTGGTGCTGGCGCCGGTTTTCGCGGCAAATTCTGCGTCTTACGGAGACCGCCAGTCACCGATCGACATCCCCGCTTCAGTCCCGACCGACCGGAACGCGGCCAAATTCGAAAATACCGCTCAGTTGATGCCCGGGCGGAGTTTCACGCTTAAAAACACCACGGGACACAACTCCACTGACAACCGCTGGGGCAGCCTGAAGGCATACCCGGCCGCCGCTGCGCCGCGGATCAGGTTCGGACAAGTCGACTACACCCTGGTTGAGTTCCACTTCCACACCCCTTCCGAGCACCTTGTCGACGGCCGGCTGACCGGGATGGAAGCGCACTTCGTCTTCATCGACGAAAAGGCGCCGGCCTGCAGTTCCGGTCAACTCCTCGTCATTGGACAGAGGATCGCGAAGGGTAACGAGAACCGTGAGTTCAATAAGATCTTCGGTCCAGGCATCCCTTTGCCACGAGTTTGGGGCGTTTTCCCCAAAATCGAAGACTTCAGTATTGGCAAAGTAATCGTCGGCCTTGAGGATTCTTACCGCTATGCCGGCTCTCTCACGGCGCCGACCGATCCAGCCATTCTCGGAGGCTGCCCGAACCCGCCCGGCGGCGAAAAAGAGCAACTGGCCTCCGGGCAATTGCCGGAGGTCGTTTCATGGGTGCTGCTGCGGCGGACTATCCAGATGTCCGCGGACCAGATCGCTCGTTTTCAGGCGCTTTTCCCCAACGGCGACGCACGCGGTCCTCAGGCGCTGAAAATGCGAGCGGTAACGAAGACGATGGACTGACCCGCGTTTCGGCGGCGCTCTGCTCCGTTGAGCAGAGACGGAGACGCCGCCCGCTACCATCGGAGTCAGTGGCCTGGCTCATCGCGGCGCTCACGCTCCTGCTCATCCTCATCAGGCCCCGGCGGATTGCCGAAGCCGTCTGGGCCTGCGCCGGCGCGGCGCTGCTCGTCGTCGTCCGCCTCATCTCTCCCGCCCGCGCGCGCGCAGCCGTGGGACGAGGCACGGACGTCTACCTCTTCCTCACCGGCATGATGGTGCTTTCTGAACTGGCGCGCCGCGAAGGTTTCTTCGACTGGGTGGCGGCGGAGGCAGTCCACCTCGCCCGCGGCTCTCGCACGCGGCTCTTCGCGATCGTCTACGCCGTCGGCACGCTGGTCACCGTCTTCCTGTCGAACGACGCCACGGCGGTGGTTCTGACGCCCGCCGTACTCGCCGCCGTGAAAAAGGCGCGCGCCACGCCGCTCCCCTACCTCCTCATCTGCGCCCTCATCGCCAACGCGGCCAGCTTCGTTCTCCCCATCTCGAATCCGGCCAACCTGGTGGTTTACGGCTCGGCAATGCCGCCGCTGGGCGTCTGGTTGCGGTCCTTCGCGTTGCCCTCGCTCGTGGCCATCGCGGCCACTTACATCGTTCTCCGTCTCGCCGCCGCCCGGCATCTGCGTGGAGCGATCGAAAGCGAGGTCGATCGGGCGCCCTTATCGCCCGCGGGGAAGCGCGCCGCCTATGGCATTGGCGGAACGGCGGCGGTTCTCCTGCTGGCCTCCGCGTTCGATCTCGATCTGGGGTTACCCACGTTTCTCGCGGCCCTCGCCGTCGCCGCACTGGTCGCCTTCGAGGATCGCAACGCGCCCCTCGGCATCCTGCAGCACATTTCATGGAGCGTGCTGCCCCTGGTGGCGGGACTTTTTGTTCTGGTCCAGGCGGTCGACCAGGCCGGCGCTCTGGAGTTCAGCCGGCAATTGCTGCGGAGCGCCGCGCATGCGAGGCCTCTGGCGGGCAGCCTGTCTTCGGCCTTCGGCGTCGCCGTCCTCGCGAACCTCGTGAACAATCTTCCCGTCGGTCTGGTCGCGGGCAGCGCGCTGCAGGGCGCGAAGGTTCCCGAGTCGATCCGGAATGCCGTGCTGATCGGCGTGGATCTGGGACCGAATCTTTCGGTAACCGGGTCGCTCGCCACCATACTCTGGCTCGTGGCGCTGCGGCGCGAAGGAGAGAACGTCAGCTTCTTCCAGTTCCTGCGGTTCGGACTGCTGGCCATGCCGCCCGTGCTCGCGCTTGCGATTGCTTCGCTGGCCTTGCAGCCGTGATCCGCTCGCAAGGGCCTGGCCCTACAATAGGCGTATAGACGTTTGAGCGCCTATCGACTTGAGGGTATAGGTGAATAAACATGGAAGAACAAGCCGTCCGCTGGAGCATCAAAGTCTCGAAGGACACCGATCTAACCCTGCGCACGTACCTGGGCTCCCAGGGCATGAAAAAGGGCGATCTCTCGAAATTCATCGAGGATGCCGTCCGGCGGCGCGTGCTTCAGTGCACCGTTCAGGACATCAGGGCGCGCAATGCCGACACCGATCCGGATGAAATTCAGCGCATCGTCGACGAAGCCGTCAGCGAGGTCCGCGCGGAACGCCGCACCAGAGAAACGGCCGACAAAGCCTGATGCGCGTGGTCATCGCAAGCCCGCCGCTATCGTTGACGCCTGGCTCGACGGAAAATTTACGCTTCTGACCTGCGCGACGCATGTTGACGAGCTGCGCTCCACGCTGCGCAAGCCAAAGGCCGCCGATCTGATCGAACCCTATAAGGCCGGCCGCCTGGTCAACCAGGCCAGGAAGCTCGCCGAGGACGTCGATCCGCTGCCGCGCGTGGTGCGCTCCTCCGATCCCACGGACGATTTTCTGCTGTCCATGTCCGAAGGCGGCAAGGCCGATTACCTGGTGACGGGCGACAAGAGCGGCCTCCTGGCCCTCGGCCGTCACAAAGCCACGCGGATCGTTTCCGCGAAGGAATTCGCCGGGCTGTTTGTATGAGCCCCTTTTAGAACAAGTGCAAATTCGCGCTGCTCGCCGCCTGCCTGGCAGCGCTGACGCCGGAAATGGCCCTGCGCAAGGCCTTCGGCCCGGACATGGATCATCTTCTCCGTATGCAGCTCCGGCGAAACGCCCTGGCCGCCCGCCGCGCTTGCTTTGTCAGTAAGCATTTACTTACAATAGGATGTGCCGAGCAAGCCGCCAGCATCTCCACACGGTAGCGACCCCTCCTCCCACCCCCGCATGTCGGGCGAGGACCGCCGCCGCCAGCTGATCGAGATTGCCATCGATCTCTTCTCCCAGAGAGGTTTCGGCGGCACCACCACCCGGGAGATTGCCTGCGCGGCCGGCGTCACCGAAGCCATCATTTTCCGCCATTTTGCCACCAAGCAGGATCTCTACGAGGCCATCCTCGACCACACCCGGTCCGCCACCGGGCACGAGAAGTGGCAGGACGAAGTGCAGGCTTCCATGGATCGCGACGACGATGAATCCCTGTTCCGGCTCATTGTCTCCCGGATCCTCGAAATCCACCGCACCGAACCCCGCTTCGAACGGCTGATGCTCCACGCATCGCTGGAGGGTCACGAACTGGCCGTCATGCACCGCAACCAGATCATGGCGTCGATCGGCGCACGATTCCGGGCATACGTGGAACGCCGCCAGCGTGCCGGCGCGTTGCGCGAGTGTGACCCCAAAACGATTATTTTCGCCATAGTGGGCATGGCTCAGGCTTTCGGAATGCAGAAATACATGTATCGGCTTTCCGAGCCGCTGCAATCGGACGAAGAAATGACAGACGCATTCGCATCCATTCTGATGAACGGCGTGCGCGGTACAGGCGGTACGGAAAGAATCGACAGGGCGAAATGTTAACTACGAAAAGGCTGGCCGTCGCGGCCATCGCCGCCGGGCTCGTGCTGGCCGGCGGTTGCGGTTCGGGCCGGAAAGCGGCCGATGCGGTGGAGGCGGCGAAGCCCGTCGCGGTTGCGACCGCCGCGGCCGTCGCGCGCGAAGTCCCCGCGGATTTCCAGGAGACCGGCACTTTCGTCGCGGACGAAAGCTCGGACATCGCGCCGCCGGTCGCGGGGCGCGTGATTTCAACGCCCGTCGATGTGGGCGCGCGCGTCGTGCAGGGGCAAATCATCTGCGAACTGGACCACCGCGATGCCGAACTCAAGCTGCAACAGGCGCGCGCGCAACTGCGGGAAGCCACCGCCGGCGTGCGCCAGGCGCAATCGCGCATCGGCTGGTCGAGCGGCGAGTTCGATCCGTCCAAAGTTCCCGAAGTGGCCGCGGCTCTGGCGAATTATCAATCCGCGCAGGCGCAGGCGAAACTCGCGGCCGCCGATTCGCAGCGGTACGCCAATCTGGTCGCTACCGGCGACGTCTCGCGCAGCGCCTTCGAAAAAGCGCACACCCAGCAGGAAACCGCCGAAGCCCAGGCCAACGCCGCCAGGCAGCAATACGAAGCCGCGGCCAATACCGCACGGCAAAGTTCCGAGGCTGTTTCCACTTCGCAGGCCTCGCTCGAAAGCGTCAAAGCGCAGCTGGACCAGGCGGAGAAGGCCGTGGCCGATACCACCATCCGCGCTCCGTTCGACGGCTACATCACGGCGCGTCCCGTGGCCGCGGGCGAGTATGTCGCGCTGACCAATAAAATCGCCACCGTCGTTCGCATCGGAAGTCTGAAACTGCAGTTGCAAACCCCGGAACAGAGGGCCTCTCTCGCGCACCTGGGGGACGCGGTGATTGCGCGGGTGGACGCTTATCCCGGCCGCGAGTTTCAGGGGCATGTAAGCGCGATCAATCAGTCGGTGGACCCGAATTCGCGTGTTTTCGTGCTTGAGGCCCGGTTCGACAATCCGGACACCGCGCTGAAGCCGGGCATGTTCGCCACCGCGCGCGTGCGCCTGCCGGGCGGCGTGCAGGGCATTTTCCTCCCCAAACAGGCGGTGATACGGGACAAGACGACGGATTCCAACCAGGTGTTCGTCATTCAGAACGGCAAAGCCCGTCTGCGCGTGGTTTCGGTGGGAGAGGCGAGCGGCGATACCATCCGCATCCTGACTGGCATCGCGGCCGGCGAGATCGTGGCCACGGACAACCAGGCCGAGCTCTTCGACGGCGCGGCCGTAAGCGGCAAGTAGGAGAACCCATATGCACGGACTCGCACAGCTTTGTATCAGACGGCCTGTATTCGCGACGATGCTGATTCTCTCGCTCGTCGTGGTCGGCACTTTCTCCTATTTCAGTCTCGGCGTCGATCTGTTCCCCAAGGTCGATATCCCCACCGTGCAGATTCTGGTTTCCGATCCGGGCGCATCGCCGGAGGAAGTGGAGACGGAAATCACGAAGAAGGTGGAAGATTCCGTCAACACCATCAGCCAGGTGGACGAACTCCGCTCGACATCGTCGGAAGGCCAGTCGCTCGTCATCATCACGTTCGATCTTTCGAAGAACGGGGATGTGGCGGCGCAGGAAGTCCAGAACAAGGTCAACCTGATCGCGAACGACCTGCCCACCACCGCGAAACAGCCCGTGATCCAGAAGATGGATCCCGACGCCACCCCCGTGATGCAGATCGCCGTCTCGGCGCCGCGCTCGCTGCGCGACCTGACGATGATCGCCGACAAACTCATCAAGCAGAAACTGGAGAACGCCAAAGGCGTGGGCGAAGTCCGCATCGTCGGCGGCGCCAAGCGCGAGATTCACGTGCTGGTCGATCCCGACAAACTGCGGTCCTACAACCTCACCATCACGGACGTCTTCAACGCCCTCAAATCGCAGAATCTCGAACTGCCCGGCGGCAGCCTGAAACAGGGCGAGCGCGACTTCACTATCCGGACCACCGGGCGCGTTACCGACGCCGCCCAGTTCAACCAGATCGCAATCGCCAACCGGAACGGTTACGTGGTGAAGGTCAGCGACATCGGCTACAGCGAAGACAGCTATGAGGAACCCGTCACGGCCGCCCGTCTCGACGGCGTTCCGGCGGTGACGCTCGTGGTCTCGAAACAATCCGGCGAGAACACCGTCACCACGGCGAACGACGTGAAGGATCGCCTCAAAACAGTGCGGGCCGGGCTGCCGAAGGACATCCGGACCCAGATTATCGGCGATCAATCGACCTTCATCGAGGACGCCATCGATTCCATCCAGCAGCATCTGATCGAAGGCAGTATTCTCGCCTCGATCATCATCTTCATCTTCCTCGCCAACTGGCGCACCACGCTCATCGCCGCCGTGGCGATTCCGACTTCCATTATTTCGACCTTCGCCCTGATGGCCGCGATGGGCTTCACGCTCAATCAGATCACCATGCTGGCGTTGACCCTGATGGTGGGCATCGTGATCGACGACGCCATCATCGTGCTTGAGAACATCTTCCGCTTCATGGAAGAAAAGGGCATGCCGCCCTATCAGGCCGCCATCGAAGGCACCAAAGAGATCGGCCTGGCCGTGATGGCGACAACCCTCTCGCTGCTGGCGGTCTTTCTGCCGGTGGGCTTCATGGGCGGTATCGTCGGACGCTTCATGAGTTCGTTCGGCATGACGTCGGCATTCGCGATTGCGGTCTCGCTGCTCGTCTCCTTCACGCTGACGCCGATGCTCTCCTCGCGCTTCATCAAGCCGCCGGCCGCCGGCGCAGGCAAATCCGGACACTCCTCGAAAGACTCGAAGTTCTTCCACTGGATCGATATTGTCTACACGCGCATGCTGAAGTGGGCGCTGGCCCACCGGGGCGTCATGCTCGGCTTCAGCGCGGTCACCGTACTCAGCATCGTGCCGCTGTTCATGCTGGTGGGGAAAAACTTCCTGCCCGAAGACGATAAATCGCAGTTCAACGTGCTGGTGCGCACTCCCGAAGGTTCGTCGCTCCCGGCCACCGCCGCCCTCACCGAACGCATCGCGCAGGAGATTCGCAAGCTTCCCGAAGTGAGCCATACGCTCATGACGGCGGGCGGCGGCTCCGACGCTTCCGTCAACAATGCATCCATTTACGTCAAGCTGACCGATCTGGACCGGCGCACGCTGACGCAGTCCGACGCGATGCAGCAGGTTCGCGGAATGCTCAAGCAGTATCCGGCCGAAATCCATACCAGCGTGGAGCCGGTCAACGATATCGGCGGCAACCAGAGCAACGCGGACGTGCAGTATTACATCCAGGGACCGGACCTTGCGCAGCTCGCGAAGTATTCCGACGCCATGCTGGCGAAGATGAAGACCATTCCCGGCGCGGCCGATCCCGACACCACCCTGCGCGGCGGCAAACCCGAGGTCCGTCTGGAGATCAACCGGCCGCGCGCCGCCGATCTCGGCGTCTCGGTGCTGAACATCGAGCAGGCGTTGAACACTCTGGTCGCGGGCCAGGTGGCCTCCACTTTCAACGCGGGAGAAGATCAGTACGATGTGCGCGTGCGCGCCGAAGAGCAATTCCGCACCACGTCCGAAGGCCTCGCCAAAATGACCGTGCCATCCAGCAAGCAGGACACCCCCGTGGGCCTGGACGAAGTGGTGAACATCCGCAACGGCTTCGGCCCTTCGTCGGTCAACCGGATCGACCGCCAGCGGCAAGTCACGCTTTCCTGCAACGTGCTGCCGGGCGCTTCCCAGACGGCGATTCTCGCCGCCATGGACGACGCCGCGAAGTCGCTCAACATGCCGCCCGATTACCGCGCGGGCACCACCGGCCGTTCCAAGGAACTCGGCAAAGCCGGCTATTACTTTGCGCTGGCTTTCTCGCTGACGTTCATCTTCATGTACATCGTGCTGGCCGCGCAGTTCGAATCGTTCATCCATCCGGTCACGATCCTGCTCACCCTGCCGCTCGCGATTCCCTTCGGCATTCTCTCGCTGCTGATCATGCACCAGACCGTGAATATTTTCTCCGGCCTCGGGTTGCTGCTGCTCTTCGGCATCGTCAAGAAGAATGCGATTCTGCAGATCGACCACACCAACGGGCTGCGCCGCTCCGGTCTGGCCCGCTATGAGGCGATCGTACAGGCCAACCGGGACCGTCTGCGGCCCATCCTGATGACCACCATCGCGCTGGTGGCGGGCATGCTCCCGCTGATCGTATCGGGCGGCACGGGCGCCGCGACCAATCGCTCCATCGGCGTCCTCGTCGCCGGCGGCCAGTCGCTTTGCCTGCTGTTGACGCTGCTTGCCGTGCCGGTCTTCTATTCGATCTTCGAAGACCTGCAGGAATCGCCGATGTATCGCAGGATCGGCTCCGCCTTCACGGGCTTGCGCAGATTTCTGCCCAAACGCGCGCCGCAGCCCGTGCTCACGCACAGAGTGAAGGAGGGAGACGCCGCTTGAATCCTCTCTTGTGCGGCAGGGCTTTGGGATTACTGCTGTTTGCAGCCTCAGCCTTCGCTCAAAATGAACCGGCCGTGCCCCCGGTGAAAGCTCTGGAAGTGCCGCCGCGCATCGGCGTGCTGGGCAATGCAAGGATCGGGCTCAACGAAGTGATCCAGCGCGTGCTGGCGAGCGACCGCGATCTCGCGGTCTCGCGGATCCTGCTCGAAGAAGCCCGCTACAGCGTAAGCGGCGCGAAGGGTTACTACGATCCGCGCCTCGGCCTCAACGCTTACCGCCAGCACAGCGTAACGCCCATCGCCTCCCTGATCGGCGGCGCGCCCAACGGCGAACTCATCCAGGGGCAGACTCTTGCCGACCCGCAATTGAGCGGAGCTTCCCCGTGGTTCGGCGGCACTTATAAAATCGACTTCTCCTCGTCGCGCCAGACCAGCGACAGCACCTTTCTCTCGCTGAATCCGCAGTTCCCCCTTTCCCTCAGTCTGAATCTCACCCAGCCGTTGTGGCGGGGGCTTTTCTACGACGACAACCGTCACCGTCTGCAGGTCGCGAAAGGCAACGTGCGGCTGACGGACGCGCAGTTGCGCCAGCGCGTGATCGAAATCGTGACCCAGGCGGTGGAGTCTTATTGGGAGCTGGACTTCGCCTACCGCAACCTCGAAGTGCAGATTGAAGCGGTCCGGCTCGCCGAACAACAGGACGCCAGTAACCGGCGCCAGCTGGAACAGGGGCTGCTCGCCCCTATCGACGTGGTTGCCACGCAGACCCAGGTCGCCACCTTCCAGCAAAACGTCTTCACCGCGCAACAGGCGCTCACCGCCGCGGAAAACGCCCTCAAAGTCATGATGCTTCCGGATCGCATGGATCTGATGTGGGGCATGGCTCTGGTTCCCGAACAGGGACCTGCGGCGCCCGGCCCGCTCCTTTCGCTCGACGAAGCCGTCAGGACGGCGCTCGCGGCGCGGCCGGAGCTGGCGGAGAGTTACGTTTCCATCGAACTCAACCGGTTCGACACGCGCCTGAGCCGGGAGCAGGCCAAGCCCCAGGTCGACGCCTACGCGACGCTGGGTCTGACGGGCCTCGCGGGGAACCCTTTGCCCCCGGGTCCGAATCCTTTCACCGCAACCACCACGGCGCTCACGAATCAGGTGAATGAATTGAGCGCGCTGGCGGGACTGCCGCCGGTACCCGCGGCCCCGACCGGAGGCGCCTTCATACCGCCCATCTTGCTGGGCGGGTATGGCCAGTCGCTGAACGCTCTCACCGGCGCCAGCTTCACCACCGCTCAGTTCGGTGTGCAATTTTCTTTGCCTCTGCGGAACCGCACGGCGAACGCGCAGGTTGAACTCTCCCTCGCCGAAGGGCGGCGGCTGCAAACGCAGAAGCAGCAGGTCGAGATGGCCATCGAACAGGATGTCCGGAACGCCCTGCAGGCCGCGAGTTCCGCCGGCTCCCGTCTCGACGCCGCGGTCGCCGCGAGCTTCTACGCCGAACAGCAGTATACGAGCGAACAGAGGCAGTTTCAGGCCGGAACTTCGACGGTCTTCCTGGTGTTGCAGCGCCAAAGCGATCTCATTTCCGCCCGAACCCGCGAAGTGCGGGCGCGCGCGGATCTGGGCGAAGCGTCGGCGAATTTCGACCGCGCGGTGGCCCGGACTCTCACGGTCCGGTCCATTGAGTTGAAATAGACGTGAGTTGAAATAGACGTGAGTTGAAATAAACGTGAGTTGAAATAAAAGAAGGCATGATCGCCATCAGACATATCAGTCTTGTAGGATATTAAATTGATCCCCGAAAATAACCGCCCCCTGGCCGCGGAAGGTTACAGTTCCACGCGGCGCGCATTCCATCTTGCCGTAATCTACGCGCTGGGCGCCGTCATCGGTCTCGCGATGGCGATCCCCACCGCCATTTACCTTCTGATCCCGCCAAAAGTGGGGAAACCGTCGGGCTTTATCGACGCCGGCGATGTCAGCCAGCTCACGCCCGGTGAACCGGTCGAACTCACCTTCCAGCAAAGCCGCCTGGACGGCTGGAAACTGGTGACGGAGAAGAAGACGGCATGGGTGGTCAAGGAGCCGGATAACAAGGTCGTGGCCTTTGGCCCTCAGTGCACGCATCTCGGCTGCGCTTACCACTGGGAGGCATCGACGAACAAATTCTCCTGCCCGTGCCACGGCTCGGATTTCTCGATCGAGGGCAATGTCATGGCGGGACCCGCGCCGCGGCCGCTCGACCGGTACATTACGAAGATTGAGAACAACCGGCTGCAAATCGGCGACCTGAAACAATCGAGCGCCGATTCCGGCCAAAAACGGCAGGCCTGACCGTCATGCGAAAAACATTCGGAAAATTTATCGAGGATCTCGACCATCGCACCGGCCTGCACACCGGACTCCAGAAGTTTCTCTATGAGGAGATTCCCGCATCGAGCGGCTGGCATCAGGTCTTCGGCAGCGTGGCGCTGTTCCTGATTCTGGTGCAGTTTTTCACCGGCGCGATGCTGGCGTTCAACTACGCGCCCACGCCCGGCGACGCCTACAGCAGCCTCCGCTACATTCTGACCGAAGTGACGGCGGGCCGCCTCATGCGCGGCCTTCACCACTGGGGCGCGAGCATGATCATCGTGGGCGTGGTGCTGCATATGGTGCAGGTGTTTCTCTGGGGCGCTTACAAAAAACCGCGCGAAGGCACATGGATGGTGGGCGTGGTCCTGCTGCTGCTCACTCTGGCTTACGGGCTGACGGGATACCTGCTCCCCTGGGACAACCGGGCGTACTGGGGCACCGTGGTGACCACGCAGATCGGCGCCACCGTCCCCATCGTGGGGCCGTACGTCAGCCGTCTGCTGGCCAGTACCGGAGACATCGGCGTGGTGACGTTCGCGCGCTTCTACGGGCTCCACGTGCTGCTGTTGCCGCCCGCGACGATGCTGCTGATCGTGCTGCACGTCTATCTGGTGCGCAGGCACGGCGTCGCGCCCGTGCCCGGCGACGAAGTGAGACGGAAGAAGTCGTTCTTCCCGGAACAGGTTTTCAAAGATACCGTCGCCGTCTTCTTTGCCTTCGCGATTCTGTTCGTGATGGCGGTCGCGGTGCGCGTGCCGCTCGAACGCATGGCGGACCCCACCGATGCCAGCTACATTCCGCGTCCGGAATGGTATTTCCTGTTCCTCTTCCAGACTCTGAAAGTGTTTGAGGGGCCGCTTGAGGTTGTTGGCACGGTGGTGTTGCCGACGTTCGCGATCCTCGCGCTCATCCTGACGCCGTTCATCGACCGCAGCAAAGTGGTGCGCGTGCGTCAGCGAACGCTCGCGGCCGGCATCGTGGTGCTGGCGGGGCTGGGATGGGGCGGCTTGACGCTCGCCGCCGTGAAATCCACTCCGCCCCAGACGGCGGCGTCGCAGATCGATTTCTCGGGCCCGGTCCAGTGGATGCAGCTCACGCCTTCCGAAATGGCGGGCGTGCACTATTACCGTCAGGAGCACTGCGCCAACTGCCACAATGTGGAGGGCGACTCGCCCAAATCGGGGCCGAATCTGCTCAACACCAGCCTGCGCCACGACGCAACGTGGCTGACGCAGCATTTCAGGGAGCCCGAAAAGGTGGCCCCCGGCAGCACCATGACGCCTTTGAATCTCAGCGACACGGAGCTGAAGGATATGCTCGCGCTCATGCTGAAGCTGACGCCCGAAAACGGGGACGTGGTGGATACGGCGCCGGACTTCGCGGTCGCCGGCGCGGTCATTTTCCAGAAAAATGCCTGCGGCGCCTGCCATGCGGTGAATGGAACGGGGGGGAAGCTCGGACCCGTGTTGAACGGCCTCGCCGCCAGACGGAACGAAGCCTGGGTGATCGGACACTTCCAGAATCCGCGGAAGATGTCGCCGGGAACCCCGATGCCACCCTATAAGTTCTCCACGGTGGATATGCAGAATGAGGTTTCGTACCTCTTCACGCTTCCGGATAAACCGGCTCCGCAGTAGCCGCCTGACCGCTCAACCCGGCCGCTCAACCCGGCTCACGGCCGGCAATGCGCTCTCAGAACCGGGTCATAATCCCCGGCGTCGTAATAATACTCTTCGACGAACGGCTCCGGGGCCTTGAACTCGATTCCGGCCTCTTCTCCGCGCTTCCGCACCACTGGCGCTTCCGGCGTGCCGGCTGTCAAATAACCCGCGATGCTCATCGTCCCCTCCCCTTCGTCAGATTCCCGTCAATCGCCCGGTACCGAAGCCGATCTGCCCCCGCTTCGCCATCCAGCAGGCCAGCGCAAGCGCAATCACCAGGTCGTCGTGTTCTCCGCACCCATCCGCGCCCAGCCGTACCCGCCCGCCGGCGCCCGTTGTCGACCGCACATCCGTCAACTCCCTCACCAGCGGACCCAGCTCCCGCAGCCCCCTCGCCACTTTCAATTCGCCCCGCTCCAGCAGCACCTGCACCGCCGCCAGCAGATCCCTCTTCGGCACGCTCCACGCCGAGCCAGTCTGATGCTGCCTCTCCCCGCCCGTAATCGTCACCGCCGAAATATCGCACCCAAGCCGCGCCGCCCGCAGCATATCCACCACCGGCGCCCCCACTCCCGTGCCGTCCACCGCCAGCGCGCAGCTCCCCGCCAGTTCGCCGTTGCGCACGATCTCCCGCACCCGCGCCACCACGCCCGGATACGGAGTGCCCAGCGGAACTCTCTCAAGATGCCGCACCCG
>VFSW01004512.1_pt1 | contig 20739 bp, 26 predicted proteins | sample 5358111 | NCBI WGS metagenome assembly VFSW01 (sample SAMN11554181, study PRJNA540505) | mine drainage metagenome | isolation source: sediment from site ElyBrook_90M | place: USA: Ely Copper Mine, Vershire, VT | collected 2017
CACCCCCCCCCCTTCTCGACACACCACCCCCCCCCCCGGTGGGGGGTTGGGGGGGGGGGCGGCCCCCTTTTTTGGTGGGGGGCGCGGCCGGCGCCCCCCCCCCCCCCCCCACTACCAAATCCGGGAGGTCACCAAGGCCAACTTCTAATTAGCCGCCATTTTAAAATACTACTATGCTGAATTTTAGATTCTTATAAGGCGAAAAGCAAGAAAGTAGATTATATTCAATAGGATATATTGAGAAATTATAGATAGGAGTAAGTTTTATGCCATCTGGTTTTAATATAGGCCCTTTAACGATTCATTTTTACGGCATTATGATCATGCTGGGCGTTATCGCCGCCACCTACCTGGGGCGCCATGAGGCTAACCGGCGCGGTGAAAATGGGGAATTGGTCTGGGATATGCTGGTTTGGGTATTGATCGCCGGCATTGTTGGCGCCCGGCTGTGGCATATTTTCACCCCGTCGCCGTCTGCAGAAGCCCAGGGATTGACCACCTACTATTACTTAACCCACCCCCTGGAAGCCCTGGCGATCTGGAATGGAGGGTTGGGTATCCCGGGCGCGGTGATCGGAGGCGCAATTGCCCTGTACTTTTTTGGCCGCCGGCATCACCTGGCTTACCAAACCTGGCTGGATATCCTGGCCCCTGGCCTGGCGCTGGGACAGGCGATTGGACGCTGGGGAAATTTCTTCAACCAGGAACTGTATGGGGCGCCGACTAATCTGCCCTGGGCAATTTACATCGATCCCCAGCACCGCTTGCCCGGGTTTGAAAACCAGGCTTATTACCACCCCACGTTTCTGTATGAGTCACTCTGGGACCTGGGAAATATGGCGCTGCTGCTTTGGCTCAGCCGGCGCTTTAAAGATCGCCTGAAAACCGGCGATATTTTCCTGGTCTACCTGATCATTTACGCCTTTGGCCGTTTCATGCTGGAATTTTTACGGTTGGATTCTTCCCAGTTGGGTGGATTAAATGCCAACCAGACCTTCATGTTAGTGGTGTTGGTTGTTGCCAGTCTTATCCTCACCTGGCGACACTGGCTGGGGCCCAAAACGGGCCTGTTTTCTTCTTCTCAACAGCAGCAGGCAGGCAGCCAAAACGAACCAGGCCCCGATCTGCACGACCCGGATCTGCCCGGCGATGAGAGATCCGTCCCCGCGGAAGGCTCCCAAAAATAACTGCACTGCCGCACTCCAGGCCACAAACTCAAGGAAAAAGACCCCGGCCGGGATAAGCGGATCATTGCGAGGCCGGCCGGAAACGGAGGGTAAAACCACCTTGAAGAGGAGGATCAGCGTGGCCCCCAGGCTTTCGTACACCTGCACGGGATGGCGCCATGCGCCCCACAGGAAGATAGACCAGGGAAGCTGCGCCGGTTCTCCATACGCATTCCCGGATGCCAGGTTCGCCAGGCCCAAGGCAATCATCATCACTGCCAGTACCGGGGTAAGCGCATCCAGCAGGCTCCAGAATTGGACCCGCCGGCGCATGCCATACCAGCCGCTCACACCCAGCCCGAGCATGACCCCGGCTGGCACATCCAGTAAAGCGGGATTCAAGGAGATCAAACTGGCCGGAGATTTGATAAACGACGACAGATTCTCGGCGATGAAGGCAATTCTGCCGCCCACCGCCATTGAAACCAGCCCGGCAAACACCAGGTTATTGACCACTGCCGGCTGCACAGCGAACCTGGGATATTTCTTCTCCGCCAGCCACATCCCTAACCATAACCCGGCCAACAAGATCAGCCCTGGGGTTTGAATGGCCAGCGAGCCAATATGCAAGACCGGTAGCATTATTGGTTTTCCTTCAACAAGGCTTCAACTTGAGTACGAATCAAAGCTTCTGGCATCGGACCTCCGATCATCAGTTGCCTGATTTTTCCTTGCCGGTCGATAAAAAACGAGGTAGGCATGGCCTGCACACGGTACAGGCGGGCAATATTTCCATCCGGGTCGGTCAGTAAGGGAAAAGTAAGCCCTTCAGACTGAGCAAATTGGGCTGCTTTGGTAAGGTCATCCTGGTAGGTGGTATTGATGGCCAGGATGACCAATCCCTTCCCCTGATCATCGGCATAGACGCTCTGCATGGCCTGCATTTCAGCCCGGCAGGGCGGGCACCAGCTTGCCCAAAAATTGATCAGCACCACCTTGCCTTTGAGTCCGGCCAGATCGACCGGCTCCCCGCTAAAAGTGTTCAGAACGAAACCGGGCGCCATAAATCCCTGCTGCGGAGCCGGTTCCACCGCTGAGGTAGGTAGGCTGGCCGGCCGGCTGTACCAAATCCATCCGGCGGCCAGGGTCAGAAGTGAGAGGGAAAACACGATCCAGTGCCGGCTGATCCAGCGATCCAGCATCCTACCATCCTTTCATAAGTATCTATCCTGAAAATCGGAGAGGTCCACTTTTAGATAATTAGATGCCCGGATCGAATTAAAGTTTCAGCTTATGGAACAATCGCCGGGTCCATCCGGCTTTGCAGCCAACCCCGCAGGGCGGTGATATCAAATATATCACTTTCCAGGTCTTTGAGGGCGGTCGTGGGTAAGGTATCCGAGGGCAGATCAAATTGTTGTAGCAGATCTGCCACAGGCACATTGAACGTGGTCGAGACCTGTTCCAGAGTCATCCAGCCTTTGATCGTATTGACGTCCGCAGCAGAGGGCTGGGCCTGTTCGCCGCTGGCAGTCACTTTTCCGGAGGTCGACCAGATCCCGGCCGCCTGAAAACCCAGGATAATTCCAAAAAAGACGACCAGAACGAAAACACCGTAGATGATAGGTTTGATGCGCATGCCTGTACTCCTTATTTTCCAAGGATGGGTAAACCGAATTTGACTTCCAAAGCACCCTTGCGCGGGCAAGACCCCACACATACCAGGCAGCTATTGCAATCGGCGCTCTTGATCGTGCTGGCAGTGTGCACTTCAATCCCCATCGGGCAGGCCTGGGTGCAGATTTTGCAAGAGGTGCAGGCGCTCTGTTCGCGCTTCAGGTAGATAGGGCTGACTTTACCGAGGATCCCGCTGGCGGCGCCGAGAGGGCAGGCATAGCGGCACCAGGGGCGCTCGATAAAGAATGAAGCGACCAGGGTGACTACCAGGACGATAACCCCCGGGGTAAAACTTAACTCAGCAACATTGAGCAAGGCTGACCAGGGGTCGTAATCGCGGAAAACCATGTACCCGAAATAAGCCGACCCGCCCACCGCCCAGGCCAACACCAGATATTTCATATAACGCAGGTAGCGGTCGAGCACCGCCAGGCGCGCCGTACGTTTCTTGAGCACAGCCATGCTCCGCCGCAGCCCGGGCAGGCGTTTCTGCAAAACCTTGCTAAGGTTACTGACCAGGTCCTGCAGGAAACCCAACGGGCAGATCCAGCCGCAGAAAGCCGAGCGCAGCAGCATAGCCACTGCCAGGACCGCCACCAGTAAAACAACATTGGAAAGGTGCGTGTGCGAGACGAAAGTTCCCCCGGCAGTCAGGTACTTATACAACGTTTCCAGGCCGCCAAGCGGGCAAAACGCTTCGGGCGCGGCGGTAACAACCGGGCCGTTCTCTCCAATCACCACAAGTTGGATGGCCAAAAATGCGATAAATGCGGCGGCGCCGGTTTGCACGATACGGCGAAAAGTTTGGTGAGTGAGCAATGCTTTGAGCCCACGCAGTCGGGGTTTCACGCTGACTGAAACTTCCGGGATTGGTTTGATTTGGACTGTCATCCGGTTTTTTCCTTTTCTTTATCAAGATATTGATATGATAACCAATGGATTTGAATAATCTGTGTAGGGGTTTTGAATATTTTGCGAACAATTTCGGCGCCGAAGAATATTGTGGGTTCATTTATGCTTCATGGTTACTTCATTTGTGTTGGGTATATTAATGATAACGACGAGCACAATACCACCAAATCCAAAGCCCGTCAGTATTCAGCAAACAATCACAAGGAGAATATATACAATGAAAATCAATAAATTTATTGCGTTAGCTGCAATAGCCATCATGGCAATCGGGGTGATGGGCTTTATCAGCACCAGAGCACGTGCTCAGAGCCCAGCTCAACCTGCTCCACAGGCTCAGGCAACTGAAGCACCCGACAATGAGAAGGCTGTTGGAGCGGACACAGACACGCTCGAAGAGCAGGTCGGCGATCAAAATGCCACAGATTCATCTGCCGATTCAACAAGTGACCCTGCCGGCGCCAAGGAGAGCAATAGTCTAAATGCGGCTCCCTCAGGCACCAGTGGGATACCGTCAGGAGCGGCCTTGAAGGTAGCTCTAGTTTATACGAAAACCCACACTGTTGGACATGTCCAGAATGTACCGGCCACATCAGTGAGTCAGCCCGCTGAACCCATAAACAGCAATGTTCAAAATACTGTTCTCTCAAGCGCCGTTGCCATCCCTACCAAAGTAACCGTGAAGGCAGCTTCTGAAACTGGCACTGTTAGCCCAGATACAGACACTATCGAAGAGCAGGTCGGCGAGCAGGTTGAAGAGCAGGTCGGCGATCAAAATGCCACAGATTCATCCGCCGATTCAGCAGTGGATCAGACAGATGGAGGTTAAGACGCCGGTAATTAGTATCGGCAAATTGAATCAGTAATCTGCAATCAAAAGTCTCCTCCGGTTATACATCTGGAGGAGACTTTTGATTCCTATCCTTTCATCTATACTTCATCCAGACTTCATCTATTTGCGTTATTCTTGTTATAAAAGAGTTGCTAGAAGTTCTTTTTGAGATGGAGAAACTGATGAGGATTTTGTTGGTCGAAGATGAGCGAAAAATCTCTGCGTATGTAAAACGCGGACTGGAAGAACAAGGGTATGCTGTCGACGCTGCTTATACCGGATTGGAAGCGTTGGATTGGGCGAATACAATTGATTTTGACCTGATTATCCTGGATATTCTCCTGCCAGAAATGGATGGGCTTACAGTGTGTCGGGAGCTACGAAAAAAGGGATCACGTGTTCCCATTCTGATGCTAACGGCTCGAGATGCTATAGACGATAGGGTAGCCGGGTTAGATGCCGGGGCAGATGATTATTTTATAAAACCATTTGCGATGAAGGAATTATTGGCAAGATTGCGGGCGTTATCCCGTCGTTCCAATGAAGCACCCAAAGAGACCTTACTCCAAATCGCCGATTTGACACTCGATACCCTGACCCAACGCGTTAAACGGGGAGGAAAGCTCATTAAACTGGCCAGTAAAGAGTTCGCGGTACTGGAATGTCTGATGCGTGAGCCAGAACGGGTTCTCAGCCGAACGCAGATCGCCGAACATGTCTGGAATTACGATGTATACAACCAATCCAACGTGGTGGACGTCTACATCCGTAATTTACGCCGCAAGATCGACGATCCGTTTTTAGATAAGTTGCTCCACACCATTCGAGGATCTGGTTATCGGATTTCAGCAGAAAGCGAATCTGATGAATCGGTTTAAGACGCTGCGGATTCGCTTTGCACTTTGGACAGCCGGCTTAATGTTGATTGTCCTGGTTCTCTTTGGCGCTTTTGTGTATTTCAGTATGTATCAAAATCTGGCAAACTCGATAGATGATTCTTTATCGCTGAGCACCTCACAGGCAACTGCCGCAGTCAATATAGAGAATGGGCAAATCAACTTTTCGGATAGCTTACCGGAAAGTTCAGCAACCGATCTTAAGGAACGAGGGTTGACGATCCGGATCCTTTCATCAGACGGAAAAATCCTTCAATCCGTAGGTCCCTACGGAAATCTTGCCGTTGATTCAAAAAGCATTCAAAACGCGACAAAGGAGATTTCGAGTTTTAGCACTATAATTTCGAGCGATTTAAATCCGATCAGGATCTATTCAGCGCCAATCATGGAAAACCAACAACTTATCGGGGTCATCCAGGTAATGCAAAGCCTGAAGATTCTTTATGAAACCCTCAATCGCCTGTTGGTTGCCTTGTTAATTAGTATCCCTATGCTTTTGATCGTTTCAGCACTCAGCGGTTATTTTTTGGCAGCGCGAGCCCTATCCCCAATTGATCACATTACTCAAACAGCACAAAGGATTTCTACCGAAGATTTATCAGCTCGTCTTAATTTACAGGGAAATGATGATGAAATCGGACGTCTGGCCGCAACTTTTGACAATATGCTTTCGCGCCTTGAAGAAGGGTTTAAGCGGGAACGCCAATTCACATCCGATGCCTCGCATGAACTGCGCACACCTCTGGCAGCTATGCAGGCAATTTTGAATGTGACGCGTGAAAGAAAACGACCACCCGAAGAATACGAAACTGCACTCGATGATTTATCAGAAGAAACAGATCGGCTTCGAGCATTAACAGAGGATTTGCTTTACATAGCTCGTGGGGACGTGCGACCTGATACGCCACACGAAGTCGTCAATCTATCAAACTTACTCACAGACGTCAGTGAATCACTACGCCCAATGGCTGAATCCAAGGGATTGTTACTCAAACAAGATATCCAAAGTGATTTGTATGTCAATGGTGATAGTGATGCTTTGATCCGAACATTGGTCAATCTTCTGGATAACGCCATCAAATACACGGAGAAAGGCGCAATCAAAGTAAAAGCTGTTCGGGGTACCGGTAGAAACATTGACATCATCATTTCTGATACAGGTCGCGGAATTGAGCCAAAACATCTTCCCCATATTTTCGAGCGCTTTTATCGGGTGGACGGGGCGCGTACAACCCAGGGGTTTGGGTTGGGTCTGGCGATTGTGCAAGAAATTGTACGCACTCATCAGGGGACAATTGAAGTCTCCAGCCAGGTCGGGTTCGGAACAAGTTTTAGGTTGAGTTTCCCAATGTTTGTATCAACTAAGAAAGCATAAGGGATGTATCGACAGGGACCGGAAGGACAAAACCTTTGCTATCATCGGATTTTTCGGGTTATCGACTTTAATTGGTTTCAGTCGGCATCTTTAGAGGTTCATTATTTTACAGACAGATGTAATAGCTGGTTGGGCTGCGAGAACTTTGTGGTTGACTATTTGTATATTGGGGGGATTTTTTCACAAAATATCAATACATAAAGGGAATGAAGAAATATCTTTTGTGAAGTCAAGATGAAGAATACTTCATCTTGACTTCACGAGCGCTTCATTGGCAGCGATTAACATAATTTCAATAACCTAAATCATAAGGAGATTCAACCATGTCCAAACGTTTACTTAGTCTTGTTATTGTGGGTTTTCTGGTGTCTATTACATTTTCAGCGTGCGCAGCAAATTCCCCCACGAATTCTACTAATGCCGGGATAGCTGCTGCTCCGCAAACCACTAAAGCACCAGTAGGTGAAGGCGGCGAAGGCGGCGTAGAATCCACCCTCGTTACTTACTCGGATGCCGCCCAGGGCTTTGCCATTGGTCACCCTGGCCCCTGGTCTCAGGATAAATCGATAACCAACGGCGTCAAGTTTGTAGGCGGCGATGACTGGATGACGCTGGAGTTCGTCACCCCTGCGGTTGGAACAGATGCCATGACCTATGCCCAAAACGACGTAACTACCGTTACGGGTGCTTTTCCGGGTTTCAAGCAGATTAATCTAGGGGCTTCCACCGAAGTCAAGGCTGCCATTATTCTTGGTTTCGCCGCCAATGGCACATCTGCAGTTACCGGCAAAACCTTTACGGCTCACGACGAGCGTTACTACATGCCATTGGCAGATGGGCGTATTGCTATCCTGACCGTCGCTGGTCCCGACAATCACTATGACCGGGAAGGTGTGCGCGATATCGCCCTGACCTTCAAACTAACAAAATAACCCGGCTTAGAGATCTGTGGTCAAGAACCCAACAGGTCTCTTTTTATAGCTCAAAAAGGAATTGTCTTATGAACGCTTTACAGTTGCAGGATATCTACAAGATTTATAAAGAAGGCGATATTGAGACTGTGGCACTTCGCGGCGCCAGCTTAACTGTGCAGTCCGGTGAATTTGTAGCCATCACCGGCCGGTCAGGAGCAGGCAAAAGCACACTCCTGAACATTATGGGCGGTTTATCCATACCCAGCGCCGGTCGAGTCGTGATCAACGGCTCAGACATTGTCAAGATGAACGAAAGTGAGCGGACAGTTTTTCGCCGTCAACAAATTGGAGTTGTGTTTCAAACAGACAACTTGGTGCCCTTTTTAACTGCTCTGGAAAATGTCATGCTGCCAATTCAGTTAGCCGGTCGGAAAAATTGCGCAAACGAAGCCAGCAACCTGTTGTCTGAAGTTGGGCTACAAGAGCGAGCCAATCATAAACCCGGGATGCTCTCTGGTGGGGAACGGCAGCGGGTGGCAATTGCCGTAGCACTGGCGAACCATCCTCAGTTACTTTTGGCAGACGAATTAACAGGTGAGCTGGATACAGGAACGGCTGACCAGGTAATAGGTCTATTAGGAAGATTGAATTCTGGACACAAATTAACGTTGATCGTCGTGACCCACAATAAGGCTGTAGCCGCCCGGGCGGATCGCCAGGTACATATTGTAGATGGGCAGTTAACAGAGCCCGCAGTACCGGTAAGGAGCAGTAAACAATGATAAACTCGACTGTTTTAGAAACAATTGGGCTTCGCCGGGAATATCGGGTAGGGCGGGAAGCGGTGGTCGCATTGGGTGACGTAGACATTTCCATCCAAAAAGGCGAATTTGTTGCGATTGTTGGCCCAAGCGGCTGTGGAAAATCCACTTTGCTCAATCTTCTAGGGGGGCTTGACCAACCCACTAACGGCAAGGTATTACTGGATGGACAAGACCTGGCTGATTTCAGCGAAGAACAGTTGGCTTCGCTGCGCAGACAAAAGTTAGGATTTATTTTTCAACGTCACGATTTATTCCCAGTTCTCACCGCACGTGAAAATATTGAATTTCCACTGCTGCTGGGTGGGAAGATCCTTGCAGAACGCACGAAGCGAGCTGATGAACTCTTGAATCAGATTGGATTATTAGACAAAGCGAACCATCTTCCTGATGAATTATCTGGAGGGCAGCAGCAGCGGGTTGGGATTGCCCGCGCACTGGCGAATGATCCTCTGATCCTACTTGCGGATGAACCGACCGGCAATCTGGATAGCGCTACCAGCACTGAAATTGTCAATATATTAATCGAATTGACCCGTAATCAGGGTTTGACGCTAGTGATGGTTACCCACGATCTTGAGGTTGCCGATAAGGCTGATCGCAAATTGTTCTTACGCGATGGCCGGCTGGTTATAGTAAATCAAGAAAAATAAAGGTGATCTCATGACACTAACCTATGCATGGAAATTGGTGACCCGTAATCAGCGCCGTACTGCCACTTATCTATTTGGCCTAGCGTTGGCGGTTGGACTGTTCGCGGGAATTTTATTTTTTGTGGATGTGACCACCCGTCAGATGACATCAACTGCGTTAGCACCTGTTCAACTCGACTTGGTTGCCCACGCTACAACCCCAGATGTGAACATGGCCGATGTGGTAACTAACTTCTCAAAACAACGAGGAATCACTGCCGTTGAACCCGTCACAACTGCAGATTTCTTATCAGCAGTCAAGTCTGGAGGAACACAGGCTTCTCCAGCCGGGCGCATGTTTGCCATCGCTCCTTCTTACTTGCCTACCTTCGATGTTTTGCGCCTGAGTGAAGGAAAATTGGATCCTAATGGGGTACTGGTCAGCGAAGCCATGGCGATCTCTCAGAACTTAAAAGTAGGAGATCCTGTGCAATTTACATTCGCCGGGATTGAACAACCCATTTCGCTCCTTGTTAGCGGTATTGTCAATATGGATAATGCGGACGCGTTGTTCGCTACAGCAACTGAAAATGAAAATGCGATGGTTGCAGATGTAGCCTTCGTAGATATTCAATGGTTCCGCGCGAATTTGGAATCAAAATTAGCTGCTAAGGTAGCTAATCCGCCAGCATCGTTGCCGGCAGGTGCAATACTTTTAGATCAACAAGCTCACATTAAAATTGACCGTTCTTTATTGCCTTCGGACCCAACCAAAGCTGCATTGCAAACTGATTCTCTGCGGCGGCAGCTGGAAAGTCAATTCCCTGGGCAAATTAAAGCAGTGGACAATCTATCCGGTGCATTCACGACAGCTAAAGCAGACGTGTTATCAGCGAAAATTCTCTTCATTTTTCTGGGCTTGCCAGGGGTAGCCCTGGCCGCTTACCTGGCTAAATTCGCCGCAGAACTGTTCGCCGAAGCGCAACGTCGTGAAATTGGCTTACTGCGGACCCGCGGCGCTACACCCAGACAAATTACATCCATCTTGATCGTCACCTCACTTTTCCTTGCAGTCGGTGGGTCGATGCTTGGGTTGGTGTTTGGGCTATTGATTTTGTTAATTAGCGCTGGAACGCAAGCAACAGCCGGGATCAACCCGTTTTCAACAAGTTTTGATTGGACCATGTTTGCCAGTTCGGCCGGGATAGCACTGCTCGCCGGATTGGTACTCACGTTTCTGGCTGCTTTCCTGCCTACCTTCGGAACACTCCACAGCGAAATTACACAGGAACGCCGTACCGTGCGGAGGGTGGAACAAGCACCTTTTTGGAAGCGCGCTTATCTGGATGGGATCCTTCTGTTTGCCGCAGCCGGGGTGTTGGCCATCACTCAACTCAATGGTGGTTTCAAACCCACCGGCAATGAAGGCGCTGCCATCTCACTTTCTTTCTATATCTTCCTTTCACCTTTCTTCGCCTGGATCGGGTTAACATTGTTAACTTTACGTCTGGTTGAAGGTGGATTAGCAAACGCGTCTCGAGTGATGGCAGCTTTTTTCAGTCGAATGTTTGGAGAAATTGGCGAAATTGCCGGGAAGTCAATTGCTCGTCGCACTGCGCGTATCAGTGCTGCAACGACATTGATTGCCCTGACGCTCTCCTTTGGAATAAGCCTGGCACTTTTCCAACAAACCTACACCCAGGAAAAACAGCTGGACTCTCAGTATATCGTTGGTTCGGATGTTCGGTTTACACCTGCGCTGAACACTCCACAATTGCCGTCTTTCACCTCTCAATTGCAAGTTCCGGGTGTCACCGGTGTTTCTGGAGTGGCTCGGGATCCACTGGCCCTGGTCGGTTCGGAAAAGAATACAGTCTATGGGATTGATGTGGCGTCCTTCAGGAAGGTGGCCTATCTTCCAGACAGCTTCTTTGTGGATGGCTCATCCCCGCAAACAATTGACGCCATGCGTAACCGTACCACGAATTACACGCCTGGCTCAGCTCAGCATGTGTTGGATGCACTGGCGAATACATCCAATGGCGTGATCATCTCAGTGGAGCAGGCTGAAAAGTACAACATTCAGGTGGGCGACCCCGTGCTACTGCGCTTGTACAATCGCACGACCAAACAGTATACTGACGCAAAAGCGGTAACCGTTGGTTTATTTACCTATTTCCCGACTTCCGCCCAGGATTCAGATTTCATCCTTAATCGTGATTTCATGACCCAAAGTTCAGGAAATCCGGCAATGGATTATTTCTTGATCAAGACCGATGGAACCCCAGATACGATTGCCGGTGTATCCTATACATTGACCACACAGTTTAAAAACGGCATGCCGGTGCGGATCCAGAGCACTGAGACGGTAATCAAGGTCGATCAAAGCTCGTTAACCTCGATGAATTTGGGCGGGTTGGGAGCAATGGAACGGTTTTATACTCTCCTGGTTGTCTCGGTGGGTCTGGCGATTTTCCTTATGGCAATGATCAACGAACGCCAGCGTGAATTTGGTGCCATGCGTGCATTAGGAGCCAATTTGAAACAACTGCGTCGCTTCATTTTTGCAGAAGCGATCACGATCGGCGGCTTGAGTCTGGTGATAGGCTCCGTCATTGGGATAGGACTGGCCCGGCTGCTGGTGATGTTGTTAGGTGTAGTGTTCACCATTCCTGCCAGGGGATTAGATTGGCCGGCTATTGAACTGGTGATTATGACTGGATTTGTACTCGCGGGTATGTTATTGAGCACAATTTTGAGTACCCAAAGATTGGTAAAAATTAAGGTAGTGGAGGCGCTGAGGGAACTGTAAAATTCACCGATGAAGCATTAAAAGCCGGCGATCACGGGGCGTTTGCCAGATTGCCAGTGCTCGCACCTGGGAGACACCGTGGCTTTCTTCATGTACGATAGCCCTAAGATCATGCTGCTCCTTTCTGGGATGATCTTCCTGATCTCGATCATCCGCACCTTCTTCAGTCCTGAACGCACGCAAGCGCTATTGGGCGGCAAACGCCAGGGTATAATAGGCAATGTACTGGCTGCCATGCTGGAGATCGTCACCCCGTTTTGTTCCTGCTCGGCGGTTCCGCTCTTCATCGGCTTTGTCGAAAGCGGCATCCCACTCGGCGTGACCTTCTCCTTTTTGATCGCCCCTCCCACGATCAACGAAGTTGCCGTGGTGATGTTGTTCGGCCTATTCGTGTGGAGAGTCGCCGGGCTGTATTTTGTATCCGGACTGGTGATTGCGATTATCGCCGGGATGGTCATCGGCCGGTTCCACCAGCAACGCTTTGTGGAAGACTTCGTGTGGAAGATGCAGGCCACAGGTGGGTTAGCTGGCGAAAAACTCACCTGGTCGGACCGCATCAGGCGGGCGGAACCTGCTATGCAGATAGGGTCATGATGACAACCAGCTGCACCTTTGGTAAAGGCAACATTCGCAAGCTGGGCTATGCCAAGTTCGCTCTCACCCTGATCGATAACAAAACCGGGCGCAGTGTGCGAGTATTCACCCGCCACACAACGACCCGGCGTAACCAGGAGTTGGCTTTGTTTAGATCAATGCGTTGAGCATTAAGTCAGGAGAAAAAGCCGTTCCAGGTATCGGTCAGCAGGTAGCGGACAATATCTATCACGGCGATCTGGGAAAGGGCGGTGGCAAAACCGGCCACCAGCACAATCGTGAGACCTTTAAAAGATTGGAAGTGGTTTTCAATCTTGGAGAGCATCACCCACACCATGGCGTAAATCATGCTCAACAAAACCACCACGGTCAAAGCGCTGAGCAAGGCCAGCGGGTAGAGCAGCAGTGGATTATTCGACAGCACCAGCAGGTCTACGACGGCTGCAATCAGCACAATTTCGATTAGCTGGCGCCAGGTGGAAAGCAGTCTGGTATTGTCCCAGTCTTTCCAGATGGTCTGGTTGAATACCGGCAGGAGCATGGCTCCCATGCCGATCCCCATACCGGTGCCAGTCACCAGGCGCAGCCAGTTCTGTGGGGTGTACAGCGAGGGGGCGTGAGGGATTAAATGCAGGTAAGAATTAACCCCATCCAAACCAAACGCCACCAAGAAGAAAGCCAGCACTGCCAGGATCTTCTTGCTGGGCAGGCCGCCATGTTTTCCCAGGCGAGATTGGTAAACCAGGCTAATCAGCGCCCCCATGTACATGCCGGTACAGCGAGCGCACAGGGGCAGTTGGCTGCCGTCGATGATAAAGGAGTGAGAAGGGATACGGTGGCAAACGGCGTAGGCGATGGCATCCATTTTGCCCAGCAGGCCGGCGGGAGTCTCGATCAGCCAACCAACCACTAAGGCTGCCGTAGCCGCAAACAATAAACCGGTAAGCAATTTATTTTTGTTCAGCTGGAGGCTTTTCATCGCTCAATTATAGGATTGAAGCAGAATGGATGCAAGTATAAGAGGGATGAGGATGGCATACTGGCATACCGCCGGGCGATTGATTGCCTGATTATCCTCTCCAGCCTTAACCATGCATTCCGCTAAGAAAAACGGTAGGATCCGACACCAGCAACGGGCTGTGGCTTTTGAATACTTCCGCGTAAGCAATCCCGAACAGCCGTCCCATGTGCGCATCTTCGGCTTCGTACAATTCTAAAAGCTGGTCGCCCGTCTGTACGGTAAAGATAGATGAATATTCAACCAGCGCCTTCTTCTTGAGAGCGTACGTATCGCTTACATCCACTGCGAAGGCAAAGTCACCCCAGGCCGGCTCCATTTTACAATGCGGGAAGAATAAACGCTGGATTTCCCAGGGTTCCGTATTGGCCAAAATTTCTCCACCCGGAACGCGGTCCCAATTTTTAAGACGGGCATAGAAGACAGCCGCGGTAACTAACGGGGTAACTGCCATGTGGTCAGGATGGATACAGGCGCCTGTGGTTCCAAAGACCATGTGCGGCCGGTGCTGGCGAATCAAGCCGGCGACAGCCAGCCGGGTAGGGATATCATCTACGATAAACCGGTCCTGGCGGTCAAGAAATATTCGATCGGCGCCTAAAATTCTGGCTGCGTTCAATGCCTGTACCCGGCGCGTCCCCAGGGGAGCATAATCAGCGGGCTCCCCATCGCATAAATCGACAATCAGGGCACGCTGCCCAGCCGCGGTTAATTTGGCAATTGTCCCGCCCATTTGTACCTCTGCATCGTCCGGATGGGCTGCTATGATAACTAAATCATAAGACATATCCTTCTCCTTTCGTTGGCTTTCTAATTTAGATGCAGTGGCAGGGGATAAGTTTCTCCTGATATTCATCCGGGTTGATCACCGTTCAAACCTGAACATTCATGGCTTGCATATACGTTCTTCGCAAATTTTTCATACCACATGGGTAAGATGATACCAGCTTAGAAAAATAAGCAAATTCACAAAAGGAGAACGAACATGTCTAAGAAAATTTTGAAAGTATTTGGAGCTATAACGGTCATCGCTATTCTGGCCCTTGGTTTAATGGCTTTCGTCCAACCGGGCACCGTATCGGCTGCCGCTCTGCCTCGCCAGGGTGTTCCGGGAGGTAGCGGAGGCAACGGACAGGGAACTGGTCCTGCAAACCCGGGTTCAGGTATTGCTTTGACGCCGCTTTCGGCGGGCGAGAAAGACGCCCTCAACCGGGCAATTCTGGAAGAATACGGCGCTTTGAACCTTTATAAAAGCGTGATCGCCCAGTTCGGTAACGTCTATCCGTTTTCACAGATCGCCGGCGCCGAACAGCAGCATATCACTGCGCTGACCCGCCAGGCAACCAAATATGGCGTAGCGATCCCTGCCAATCCTGGCCTATCAAGCGTGACATCTTTCGCCAGCTTGAGCGATGCCTGCCAGGCCGGCGCGGCTGCTGAAATTGCAGATGCAGCCCTGTACGATGAACTCAAACCTGCTGTAAATCATACCGATATCCTGCAAGTTTTCAACAACCTGCAAAGCGCCTCCCTCAACAGCCATTTACCAGCTTTTCAGGCCTGCCAATGAGCTTATTCGGATTACGCATAAAATCCCCTGGCCAGGATCTTGCCAGGGGATTTTCGTTTTTTACAAAACAAAACGGACCTTTACTTCTATGGGTGAGCCCGGTTCGCATACCATCCAATTTTCGAAACGGCTTGGATGTCGAAATCCGGAACATAGGGCTTGATGTCTAAAAGGGGAGTTCCATCCAGCATGTCCACTCCGAGTATTTCCAGTTGGTTTTGGCTGCGATTAACTAATCGCACCACCGATAATCCGATCGGGTTAGGGCGGTTCGGGTAACGGGTGGCAAAGAGACCATGCTGGCGCTCGTCCAGAAAAGGTTTTACTCTCAGCGGAACCTGATCAGGCGCCCGGTGGAAAACATACACCAGGATTAGATGTGGTGAAATTCTTCTACACCATCCAACCCCTCGATATATTCCGGGAATACCTCAACGATCCCGGCTGCCTCGGATCGGGCGGACTGGATCGGCGTATTTTCTTTTTCTTGAAATGGGGTATGAATCAGGCCAATGGCATGGAAGGTTATTTGCATGCTTATTTCGTAAACTCAATGAAGCTTTTCCGTATGGTCGACGAGTTTGCCATCGATGTATGCCTGCACCGCCGCCTCGATGTCACGCAGATCGGTGACGATCGGTTGGATGTTCAGCCTGCGCATACTTTCATAAGCGCCCATCCCCATGCCTCCGCACAGCAGCGCCTGGCAGTCGGCAATCGATCCGGCCATTTGAACGTGTTTGTCATGTGAAGCGGGATCCTGGCCGTGCTGTTCATGGTGGTGTTCTTCGTGGCCGGCGGTAGAGAACTGGTTGTGCCCCAGCTTGTCACGCATCTCGCGATTGACAATTTTGCCTTCTTCGATTGAAAACACCATATAATAGGGCGCTCGACCAAAATGTTGGCTGATAGACTTTCCATCGTCAGTAATTACAGCAATTTTCATTCTTCACTCCTCGTTGGGTATTTCATGTCTCACGCATGTTATGATTATTATAGTACAAAAGTGATTAATCTCATCGATTCTTACTATTCTATTGATAAAGCTCGTCTACTTTGAGCGCTGGAAAAGGGCCACCAGACGTGGAACGATGGCTTTGTAAATAGGACAGCGGTCGTAAAAGGCGCTGAAAAGCACTGCGCCTCCAATGGCCATCAGAATAATAGAATGCCCAGTAAACCAACCCAGAATGATTAGCGCCAGCCCCAACAGGGAACGGATCATCCGGTCGATGGGAGCCAGCGGAATGGTAGCCGGCTTTCGCTCGTGAAGGGTGGAGTCGAATAAAATATCGATCGCCTCTGTCGACTGGCTTCCGGTGCGGCGCAGGATCTCTTTTCCGTGAGCGAACCCAACTATGGTTGGAATGCCTATTACTCGCAGGGATTTCAGAACCTCGGGAGACTCATCCGCATTTATCTTTAATACATCCACCTGGCCTTTGTATTTTAAGCTGATCTGTTTGAAAGCAGGTTCCATTGCCCGGCAGGGCCCACACCAGGGCGCCCAAAGATCCACGATGAGTGGTCTGGAGTTTTCAGTTAGACGCTTTTGGAATTCCGAATTCTTCATTTTCACCTTAAATGGATCAGAGGCGCCGTAGAGCGTCCCTGAAGATTTTATGAGAGTTGGAAAACAATCAGGCTTTATGCGTGCTGAATTTTAGCAGTGCATACAATGGGCAAAAGCCAACCACACCGGTGAGCAGCGCCACCGCGCCAAGCACGATAAACACAATCCCCAGGCCGCCGGTGACAGAGCCGGTGAAGTAAAGGGTTAATAGAGCGATTCCAACCACGACTCGGATAATCCGATCCAGGCTTGATTCATTCGTTTTCATTTGCGCATTCTCCTATTGTCGAATAGTTCATTATTTGGTTTACTGACAGATTAGATGGAGTCAAGATAAAAAAGTTACACATCCCTCAATGAGAATTGTCTACAAAAGTTAAGCAGAAAGTAATGTAACTTTCCCTCCGGTCGGCGCATCTAAAATTGGATACATTCATGAGGATAAAATAATGAACTTTCTTTCACAATTATTCAACTTTGGCGGTATTCCACAAGTGGATCCGTCCCAGGTGCAAACGATGCTTTCACAACCAACCCGGCCGTATCTGATCGACGTACGCACGCCCGGAGAATACAAACAAGGCCACGTTAAAGGGGCTGAACTCATTCCTTTAAATGAATTATCAACCAAAATGAACCGGCTTCCCAAAAGTCGGGAAATTATCTGCATATGTGAATCCGGGAGCCGCAGCCGCGTGGCGGCGCGCCATTTGAAGGCTCAAGGGTATACTGTCAGCAACATGCGCGGCGGAATGGGGCATTGGGTGCGCTCCGGTCTACCCGTCAAAACAGGATTGGCTAAATAATATTCCAGGAAGATGCGCGAATAATGTAACCTTTTTGTAACATTTTAAGGATTGGCGCATCTGATGGATGTAAAACATAATATTGCTTGAAAGAGGTTAAAAATGCCAATCATACCCTTAGAAATTCAAAACCAGGTCCGCGATGTATTTCAGGCGCTAGAAGGTCCGGTGAAACTGGTCATGTTTACCCGGAGCGAAGGTGACGCAACTGAGTGCAGTCTGTGTAAAGAGACCCAAGAGCTGCTGGAAGACGTCGCCAGTCTTTCGGATAAAATAGAAGTCCAGGTGTATGACCTGGTCAAAGATGCAAAAGTTGCCGCCGAATACAACATCGAGAAAATCCCGGCGATTGCGGTGGTGGGTGGGGGAAACCAGCCCCAGGATCATGGGATTCGCTTGTACGGAATTCCTTCTGGGTATGAATTTTCCAGCCTGATTGAAGATGTCTTGCTGGTCAGCCATGGCCGAACCGACCTGCAGCCGCAAACCCTTCAGAAACTTGCCCAACTGGAAAACCCGGTCCACATCCAGGTTTTTGTTACCCCAACCTGTCCATACTGCCCCCAGGCGGTGATCCTGGCGCACAAGCTGGCGCTGGCCAGTGACAGGATTACTGCGGATATGGTGGAATCCACAGAATTCCCATCCCTGGCTGACCGCTACCAGGTTTATGGTGTGCCGCGCACGGTGATCAATGATGTAGTTCACGTTGAAGGAGCCGTGCCCGAAAACGCCCTGGTTACAGAGCTGATGAAGGTTCTGGACGAAAACGAAATGGGCAAGCTGCGCATCGAGTGGGAAGCCACGCTAAATTAGGGAAATAGTAAAAGAATATGAATAAAACTACTGAAAGTCAACTGGGTATTTACGTCCACCTGCAGGTGGATTACGAGACAGCGCTTACCCGCGCTATCGAAGCATTGAAAGCCGAAGGTTTTGGCGTGCTGACCGAGATCGACGTCAAAGAGACGCTCAAGAAAAAAATAGGTGTGGATTTCCCACCCTACAAAATCCTGGGGGCGTGTAACCCACCCCTGGCTTACCGGGCCTTGACCGCCGCACCCGAGGTCGGGCTGCTGCTGCCCTGTAACGTAACCGTCAGGCAGTTGGAAAACGGTGAAGTCGAAGTTGCCATGATCGACCCAATCATGATGATGGGCACGATCAGCAACCCGGCATTGAAACCCGTTGCGGACGAGGCACGCGCTCGTTTAGAGCGCGTGGCGCAAGCATTGAAGAATTGAGACAATATGCACGAACGGCGTTTTAACCGAGAAATTGAACGCCTGCGCGACCCTCAGCGGATTGCCCGCCTTGAGGTCAAACGGGTGGTCGATCTGGTCCTGGAGAACCTGACGCAGGTCCAGTCGGCGCTGGACGTAGGCACCGGAACAGGGATCTTCGCCGAAGAGTTGGCGGCGCGAGGGTTGCAGGTTACCGGTCTGGATGCCAATCCGGCCATGCTGCCAGCGGCCCAAAAGTACGTGCCTTCGGGGATATTTCGAGAAGGCGAAGCCGAAAAGCTGCCTTTTTTGGATGAAACCTTCGACCTGGTCTTTATGGGATTGTTGCTGCATGAAACAGACGACGTCCTGGCGGCTTTGAACGAGGCACACCGGGTGGCCCGCCAACGCCTGGCGATCCTGGAATGGCCGGATGAAGACCAGCCGGTAGGCCCGCCAATCGAACACCGCCTGTCGGTTGAGAAAATCACGGCGTTAGCCAGGCAGGCCGGGTTCAAAGAGATAAAGCAGGTGCGGCTGGAGACACTGGTGGTATACCTGCTTGATCTGAGGTAGTATTACAAGAAAAACCCTGACGGTTTCCGGAAACCGTCAGGGTTTTTCTTGTAAACGGGAGGGACAAAACAATAGGGCCGGTACACGACCGGCAACAAATTAGCCAGCTCAGCTAAATCCCCCGCGCGAGCCGCAACTGCTGGCAGATGAACTAACCGAACTCGACGATAATCCTCCGAATGAAGCAATCGTGGATAGTTTCTTGTGAGTATCTTTACTTTCGCATTTTGGACAGGCTGGGGCAAGGTCAGCTTCGGAAAAGCGGACCATTTTTTCAAACGTTTCACCACAATCTTCACAGCGATATTCATAAATAGGCATGAGTTATTCACCTCAAGGGGTTTTGATTATACTGTACCCCAGTATAGCATATAGCGGCCAGGCGTCAAGGTTTTTCTCTCCCCTTTTTCAATTTTCTTTTTCATCCTGCAAAGGCGGAATAATCCCGGAAAACTTGTAATTCTTTCCTATCACTGCTACAATAACGTCAGTTCGGGTCAGGAGCAATTTATGATTAAAAACGCTGCCAGTGGTTTTATCGATGTAGACGGTGGAAAAATTTACTATGACATCTGCGGAACCGGGCCGGCTCTGGTGCTGTCTCACGCTGGTTTTGTCGACAGCGGCATGTGGGACGGCCAGTGGGAAGATTTCAGCCGCTCTTACCGTACGATCCGTTATGACATGATCGGGTTCGGTAAATCCAGCCCGGCGCAGGGCCGGCTTTGCCGCCGGGATGACCTGTACCAATTACTCCAGAAGCTGGGCGTCGAGCGCGCCATGCTGGTGGGCTGCTCGATGGGCGGGGAATTGACTCTCGACCTGGCCCTGGAACACCCGCACATGGCCGCCGCACTGGTGCTGGTTTCCAGCGTTCCCAGCGGCTTCCAGTTCCAGGGAGAGCCGCCCGCCGACCTGCTCGAAATGATGGCAGCCGTACAGCAAGGCGACCTGGAGCGCGCCTCCGATCTGCAAATCCGCATCTGGGTGGACGGCCCGTTCCGCCAGGCCGAGCAGGTCAACGTGGGTGTCCGCAAGCATGCGGCCGAGATGAACCGCATCGCCGTGAAAAAAGAAACCTGGGCCAGGGCCGATGTACAGCCCCTGCGCCCGCTGGTGCCGTCTGCCGTTGAGCGGCTCGACCAGGTACGCGTGCCCACTTTGATCGTGGATGGCGCCCTGGATAACCCGGAAGTCTTGCGCGCCGGGGAGTTAATGCACAATCAGATCCCGGGCGCCAAAAAAGTCATCCTCCCTGAATCTGCCCACGTGCCGAACATGGAAAAACCGGTCGAGTTCAACCAGGCTGTGTTACGCTTCCTGTATGAAGCCAGGCTGGCCTGAG
>VFSW01004513.1_pt1 | contig 20738 bp, 16 predicted proteins | sample 5358111 | NCBI WGS metagenome assembly VFSW01 (sample SAMN11554181, study PRJNA540505) | mine drainage metagenome | isolation source: sediment from site ElyBrook_90M | place: USA: Ely Copper Mine, Vershire, VT | collected 2017
GCCGCCGCCGTGGCCGCCTATGCGCAGGCCCAGGCTTTGGTGCGCCAGCAGCGCGCGGCGCTGTTCCCTTCGCTGGCGATCGACGCCGGCGTGACGCGCAGTGGCGGCGCGGCCGCGCTTGCCAGACCGACCAGCTTGCAACTCGGCCTGGGCGCAAGCTGGGAGCCCGACATCTGGGGCCAGTTGCGCCTGGCGGTGACCAGCGCGCAGGCCAGCGCGCAGGCCAGCGCCGCCAATCTCGCTGCGGCGCGCTTGTCGGCGCAGGCCGCCCTGGCGACCGATTACTTTGCTCTGCGCGAGGCCGACAACGAGATCGCGCTGCTCACCACTGCGGTCTCCGCCTATGAACGCTCGCTGCGCATCACTCAGAACCAATACGACGCAGCGATCGCGCAGCGCACCGACGTGCTGCAGGCGCAGACCCAACTCGAGACGACGCGTGCCAACCTCACCGCGATGGTCGGCCAGCGCGCCTTGCTCGAGCACGCCATCGCGCTGCTGGTAGGCAAGGCGCCTGCTGATTTCAGCGTCGCGCCGGCGCCATGGAACGCGGTTGTGCCGGGTGTCCCGCTGGTGGTGCCTTCGGCGCTGCTGCAGCGCCGCCCCGACATCGCCGCCGCCGAACGCGCCGTGGCCGCGGCCAATGCGCAGATCGGCATCCAGCGCGCAGCCTATTTCCCCAGCCTCGGCTTGTCGGCATCCTACGGCGGCGCCGGCAGCACCTTGCCCAGCCTGTTCCGCGCCTCGAACAACCTCTGGTCGCTCGGCCTGTCGGCGGCGCAGACGCTGTTCGACGCCGGCGCCATCGCGGCCCGCGTCGAAGGCGCGCAGGCGGCGCGTGCCGCCGCAGTCGCGAACTACCGGCAGACGGTGCTGGGCGCGTTCCAGGCTGTCGAGGACGAGCTTGCGACCAGCCGCTCGCTGGCCGAGCAGGAAACCCAGCGCCGCGCGGCGTCGGCCGACGCCGACCGCACCGAGCAGCTGACCTTGAACCAGTACCTGCAGGGCCAGGTAGCCTATACCAGCGTCGTCAGCGCCCAGGTGACAGCGCTCGGCGCACGCCAGACGCTGTCTCAGCTGATGTCGAGCCGCCAGGCGGCCGCGGTCGCGCTGATCCGGGCGATGGGCGGGGGTTGGCATGCGCCGGGCGCGGACGATACCGCCGCAGCGCACTGACTTGATTCGCGGCTTGGTTGCATATTGTGCGCGGCCGCGTAAGCGCGCGCCGCTTGCATCGTCGCAGCCGCATCCTCGGCCAGCGCTGGGTCGCGTCGACTCGGCTCATTGCAAACCCGGGCGGCGCTTGGTCGCCGTAACAAATCGTAGCAATTGCGAAAACTAATGCCGATATGTCTCGGCTATAATCCCACGCAAGAAATGCACCCCCAATCGCGATACCGGTGTTCATAGCGAGGTCTTCATGCGTCGATCCTTGGTTTTGGTTGCAGCAGTCCTGGCAAGCGTGCTGGTGGCGGGCTGCGGTAGCGGCGGCAGCTCCGCCAGTCCGCCGGCCAACCTGGTTGCGGTTCCCGGCGATCACAGGATCACCGTCACCTGGCCGGTGGATTCCAACGTGGACTACTGGCTGTTCTATGCCAACGCAAGCAGCATATCGACTTCGAACTGGACCACGATACCCGGCTCGGTAGCGGTGATGGGCGCAAGTTCGCCTTACGTGGTGACAGGGCTGACGAACGGCGCCGTCTATTCCTTTACCGTTAACGGCCGTGTCAGCGGCGGTCCCGGCGGCCCGGGCACCCCTTCGGTGTCGGCGGTACCCCGGCTCGCCGGAACCGCGACCGCGACTTTGCCCGTTCCCTGGACTGCGGCGGCGGCGCTCGGCGCCAGTGATTTGCGCGGGGTGACCTGGGGCACGGTGTTTGTCGCAGTCGGCGCCAGCGGCGCCATGTATTCGAGCCCCGACGGGATCACCTGGACAGCCTTGAACTCAGGCGTCGCCGGCAACCTCAACGCCGCGGTCTACCGTGGCGGCGTGTATCTGGCGGCTGGCGACGGCGGCACCATGCTTTACTCGACCGATGCAATCAACTGGACGCCGCAAAATACGAGCTCCGCCAACAACCTGTATGCGGTTGCAAGCAGTTCTGCGTTGTTCGTGGCGGTGGGTGCCAATGGGACTATCGTATCCAGCGCCGACGGCGTCACCTGGACCGCAGTGCCCAATTCGGGCACGACCAACAATTTGTACCAGGTGATGTTCGCCCCCACCGGCCTGTGGATCGCGGTCGGCGCCAACGGCACTTTGCTCACCAGTACCGACGCCAGCACCTGGACTGCCGTCAACTCGGGCACGGCGCGCGACCTGAAGGGCATCGCCTATGGCATAAGCACGGCCAGCAATGCCGGCTTGTATGTCGGCGTCGGCGCGAATGGGACGCTCATCACCAGCCCCGATGCATCAAACTGGACGGCGCAGACCGCGATCGGCCCGGGCAACCTGTCCGCGGTAACCTTTGGAACGCAATTCATCGCGGTCGGCGCCAGCGGGAGCATTTTCACCAGCACCGACGGCACAAGCTGGGCAGCCCAGCCCTCGACCATCGGCAGCAATCTGAATGCGATCGCCTTCGCCCCTTACATGTACTCGGTGGTTGGAGCGGCCGGCGCGAATCTGTTGGCGCAATAGCAAGGCGGTCGATCCGACAGGCGGTGAAGCCAGCCCGTCGTAGAAATCATTCCGGAGCGGAATTGAGGTAATGCCCGGACTTGCCGCCCACTTTCTCCAGCAGCAGCACCCCTTCGATGCGCATGCCGCGGTCCACCGCCTTGCACATGTCGTAAATCGTGAGCAGGCCGACGCTGACTGCGGTCAGGGCTTCCATTTCGACGCCGGTTCGGCCCAGGGTTTCGACCGTAACGGTGAGCGTGATGCCGCAGCCGGCGCTATCGCGTTCGAATTCGGCACCCACCCGCGTCAGCGCCAGCGGGTGCGCCAGCGGAATCAGGTCCGCGGTGCGCTTTGCCGCCTGGATCGCGGCGAGGCGGGCCACCCCCAGCACGTCGCCTTTTTTTGCCGTGCCCGCCTCGATCAGGCGCAGGGTCGCCGCTTGCATGCGGATGCTGCCGCGGGCCCGGGCAATGCGCCGCGTTTCCGCCTTGGCGCCTACGTCGACCATGTGCGCCTGGCCGCGCGCGTCGAAATGGCTAAGCTTTTTCGTCTTTGCCGGGGAACTTCGTTTCATAGCGGAGTATCATAACATCATGCGTTTCAGCAGCTTGTTCGTGTTGTGTCTGGCGTTCGCGCCGCCCGTGCTGGCCGACGGCCTGCCCGATCTGGGCGATAGCTCGCAACTCACGGTCACGCCACAAATGGAGCGCCGCGTGGGCGAGGAGGCGATGCGCGACATACGCCTGCACGATCCTGCTTTCGACGACGACGCGGAGGCTACCGCGTATCTCAACGTTCTCGGCGACCGCCTGGTCGCCAGCAGCCAGGACGCGCACCAGCCGTTCGAATTTTTCCTGGTCAAGGACCCGACGCTGAATGCGTTCGCCCTGCCGGGGGGCTTCATCGGCGTGAATACCGGGACGATCGTGACCGCCCAGAGCGAATCGGAACTGGCCGCGGTGCTGGCGCACGAGATCGCGCACGTGACGCAGCATCACATGGCGCGCATGGCGGCCAAACAGGGCCAGCTGTCGCTGGCGATGCTGGCGGCAATGGCGCTGGCGATCGTCGCGCGCAACTCCCAGGCGGGATCGGCGGTGGCGACCATCGGGCAGGCGGGCGCAATCACCGCACAGATCGGCTATTCGCGCGAGTTCGAGCGCGAAGCCGACCGCATCGGCTTCCACACCCTGCAGAAAGCCGGCTTCGATGTGCGCGCCATGCCCGCGTTCTTTCTGCGTATGCAAAAGGCGGGGCGCCTGTACGAAAACAACGCCCCCGCCTATTTGCGCGACCACCCGATTACCACCGAGCGCATCGCCGACGCCGAGAACCGGGTTCAGGGACTGCCCTACAAGCAGGTACCCGACAGCCTCGACTTCCAGCTGGTGCGCGCCAAGCTGCGCGCCCAACAGGGCGCACCGCGCGATACCCTGGCGCTGCTCCAAGCGGATCTGCGCGACAGGAAATACAGCAACGAAATTGCGGCTCGCTATGGTGTGGCCGTGGCCTTGTTGCGCGCGCAGGAGCCGGTTCGCGCCGCGGCCGAACTCGCGCCGCTGCTGAAGACCACCGAGCATCCCATGCTCGCAGGGCTGGATGCGCGCATCAAGCGAGCCAACGGCGACGACAAGGGCGCGCTCGCCGTGCTCAAGCACGCGCTGGTGCGCTATCCCGACGACCGCGCGCTCAACTATGCCTGCATCGAGACGCTGCAGCGGCTCGGGAAAAATAGCGATGCCGCGGCGCTGCTGGATCAGCAGATCAGGAATTTTCCGAACGACGCGCGGCTGTATGAGCTGCAGGCGAAGGGCTATTCGTCCGAGGGCAAGCAACTGCTGGCGCACCAGGCCCAGGCGGAAGCCTACGTGCTGCAGGGCAGTCTGCCGGCGGCGATCGAGCAGTTGCAGCTGGCGCAAAAAAGCGGCGACGGCGATTTCTACCAGCTCTCCAGCGTCGACGCTCGCCTGCGCGATTTGCGCGCGCAGCTGGCGCAGCAGAAGAAGGACGACAAGTAACGCCGGTTCGGTCTGCTTTGCCGGGCCTTTCGGAACAGGCATCGGCCGGCAGCGCGAAGGTCGAGTCCGGCGTCGGCGAGCAGCCGCCCCCCGCCATATGTACCGGCCGCGTCCAGCCGCGATCCGGCCAATCAGCCAGCCTTATCAGCAAATCAAAATCTCTGGCTTGTGAGCGCTCCCGCCACTGCGCACAATGACGGCAGTTTTGCTGTCGCAGGTCGGCGCGTTCGGGCTGCGGCCAAGTCAACAGGCCTATTCAAAAAAGAGGCAAAGAAATGTCCAAACTGGTCCATCCTCACGGAGGGGGATCGCTCAAGCCCTTGTTGCTCGAGGGTGCCGCGCTGAAAACGGAACTGGCGCGGGCGCAAGCGTTGCCGCGGCTGCGGGTTTCCTCGCGCGAAAAAGGCGATCTGATCATGCTCGGCATCGGCGGCTTCACCCCGCTCGACGGTTTCATGACCCACGCCGACTGGCAGGGCGTATGCGACGGCTATCGCATGGCGAGCGGCCTGTTCTGGCCGATTCCGATCACGCTGTCCGCGGACAAGGCGGCGGCCGCGGGGATCAACACCGGCAGCGAGCTCGCACTCGTCGATCCCGATTCGGACGCGATTCTCGCAACCATGAAGGTGACCGAGAAATATGTGATCGACAAAGCGCACGAATGCATGTCGGTGTTCCGCACTGCGGATGCCGAGCATCCCGGCGTGAAGATGGTCTTGGCGCAGGGCGAGTTCAACCTCGCCGGCCCGGTCAAGGTGCTCTCCGACGGCGGCTTCAAGGAAAGATACGGCGCGCTGTTCATGACCCCGGCGGAGACCCGCGCCGAATTTGAGCGCCTCGGATGGTCGAAGGTAGCGGCGTTCCAGACGCGCAATCCCATGCACCGCTCGCACGAGTACCTGGCCAAGGTCGCGATCGAAACCTGCGACGGGGTGCTGGTGCATTCGCTGCTGGGCGCGCTCAAACCCGGCGACATTCCGGCCGATGTGCGCACCCATGCGATCTCGTCTCTGATGGATAAGTATTTCGTCAAGAACACCGTGGTGCAGGCGGGCTATCCGCTCGACATGCGCTATGCCGGCCCGCGCGAAGCGCTGCTGCATGCGCTGTTCCGCCAGAACTACGGCTGCTCGCACCAGATCGTCGGCCGCGACCACGCGGGCGTGGGCAGCTATTACGGCCCGTTCGATGCGCACCATATTTTCGACCAGATCCCGCAGGGGTCGCTGGAGACCCAGCCGCTCAAGATAGACTGGACCTTCTGGTGCTACCAGTGCGGCGGCATGGCGTCGGCGCGCACCTGTCCGCACGACGAAAAAGACCGGCTCAACGTCTCCGGGACCAAACTGAGGAAGTGGCTGTCCGAAGGCAGCCCGGTGCCGGCCGAATTCAGCCGGCCGGAGGTGCTCGCGATTCTGCGCGAGTATTACGCCACGCTCGAAGCGCACGAAAAAGTCGAAGTGAAGCTCGCCGGGCATTCCGCGCGCTAGTTGGGGAATTTGTTTTCTGAAGCTGTTTTTTTCTAGGAGGTAGTAACGATGCCGACATTCGTCCGTACCGAAAAATGCGACGGCTGCAAGGGGCAGGACAAGACCGCGTGCATGTACATATGCCCGCACGACCTGATGCATCTGGACCGCGATGGTGCAGTGACGGGCCACGCGATGAAGGCCTACAACGTGGAACCGGAGCAGTGCTGGGAGTGCTATTCCTGCGTCAAGATCTGTCCGCAGAACGCGATCGAGGTGCGCCATTACGCCGACATCGTACCGCTCGGCGCCTCGGTGCAGCCTTTGCGCGGAACCGATTCCATCATGTGGACCATCAAGTTCAGGAACGGGACCATGAAGCGCTTCAAGTTCCCGATCCGCACCACGCCCGAAGGCTCGGCCGATCCTTACGGCGGCAAGCCCAAGGCCGACATGGCCGAAATCGAAAAGCACGACGTACTGTTCACCAAAAGCACGCACGCGGGCGACCGCAGCCAGTTCGTCAAGGGATAGACAGGCAATCATGGAGCGTCGCGCTTGGCTCGCATTGCGTGCCCGCGCTTCGGACTGAACTTTTTTTCGGCAGAGGGCTACAGGGTTTAGCCCAAGCCGCAATGAGAAAGGAAATCTGCAATGGCTGAATATGTGTTTGGCAATCCTGAAGTCATCGAAGAAGAAGTCGACATGCTCATCATCGGCGGCGGCATGGCCGCCTGCGGCACCGCCTTCGAGGTCCCGCGCTGGATCGAAGGCACGGGCCTGAAAGTCAAGCTGGTGGACAAGGCGGCGTTGTCGCGCTCGGGCGCTGTCGCGCAGGGCCTGTCGGCGATCAACACCTACATGGGCGACAACGACCCCGCCGATTACGTGCGCTATGTGCGCAACGACCTGATGGGCATCGTGCGCGAGGACCTGATCTACGACGTCGGCCGCCATGTCGACGACTCGGTGCACAATTTCGAGGACTGGGGCCTGCCGATCTGGAAAGCCCAGGGCGACGAGGAAAAATCGCTGCGCGCGGGCGGCAAGCCGGTGCGCTCGGGCCGCTGGCAGATCATGATCAACGGCGAATCCTACAAGTGGATCGTGGCCGAGGCGGCGAAGAAGGCGCTCGGCATGGACAAGATCCAGGAGCGCGTGTTCATCGTGCGCCTGATCAACGACAAGAACGACCCGACCCGCATCGCGGGCGCGGCGGGCTTTTCGGTGCGCGAACACAAGCTCTATATCTACAAGTTCAAGGCCTGCATGCTTGCCGCCGGCGGCGCGGTGAACGTGTTCCGCCCGCGCTCGGTGGGCGAGGGCGGCGGGCGCGCCTGGTTCCCGGTGTGGAATGCGGGTTCGACCTATTCGATGGCGGCGGAGGCTGGCGCCGAAATGACCATGATGGAAAACCGCTTCGTGCCGGCGCGCTTCAAGGACGGCTACGGCCCGGTGGGCGCCTGGTTCCTGCTGTTCAAGGCCAAGGTACAGAACGGCATGGGCGAGGACTACGGCACGCTGCGCGGCGATGTCATCAAGGACGAGAAGCGCTTCGGCAAGTACGGCCAGGGCGTGCCCGGCACCTGCCTGCGCAACCACATCATGCTGGAGGAGATGATCAACGGCCGCGGCCCGATCTTCATGGACACGCCGACCGCGCTGGCCAAGCTGGGCGAAAAAATGACGCCGAAGGAACTCAAGCACCTCGAAGCCGAGGCCTGGGAGGACTTCCTCGACATGACCATCAGCCAGTGCGGCATCTGGGCCGGCGAGAACGTCGAGCCGGAAAAGACCATGTCGGAGATCATGCCGACCGAGCCGTACCTGCTCGGCTCGCACTCGGGCTGCGCCGGCCTGTGGGTGTCGGGCCCGACCGATCTTCCGGGCGTGCCCAAGGAATGGTCCTGGGGCTATCGCAGCATGACCACGGTGAAGGGCCTGTTCTCGGCCGGCGACGGCGTCGGCGCTTCGGGGCACAAGTTCTCCTCGGGCTCGCATGCCGAAGGGCGCATCGCCGGCAAGGCGATGGTCAAGTACTGCCTCGACAACAAGGACTGGAAGCCCGAACTCGACCGCAGCACGCAGGATCTCGTCGACGAGATCTACAAGCCGGTGCGCACCTTCCTCGAGCACAAGGACTACACCACGGCGATCGACATCAATCCGCACTACATCACGCCCAAGATGCTGCAGTTCCGGCTGCAGAAGATCATGGACGAGTACGTCGCCGGCGTGGGGACCTACTACCGCACCAACAAGAAGCTGCTCGAGATCGCGGAGTTCAAGCTCGGTATGCTGAAGGAAGACTCGCTCAAGATGCGCGCCAAGGACCTGCACGAGCTGCTGCGCGCCTGGGAGAACTACCATCGCATCATGTCGGCCGAGGCGCACATGAAACACATCCAGTTCCGCGAGGAAACCCGCTATCCGGGCTTCTACTACCACATGGACTACAACTACATCGACGATGCAAACTGGAAGTGCTTCAGCAATTCGCGCTACGACAAGACGACCAAGAAGTGGACGCTGAAGAAGGTCCCGTACGTGCAGGTCATCAAGTAGCCGCTGCGCCGAACAGGCGCTAGTCCAGTCTGGGGTCTGGGTATAATCTACCCAGACCCCTCTGTTTTGGGACCGCCCGGGCGAAACCCTAGCCCGGGCTGTTTTGAGGCTCGTGCCTCGCGATGCGCCGCAAACCGAGCGCAAGGCACGGGCCCTACTGCTACAGGACATTCACTATGAGCATCGACATACGGCTGCCGCCGCCCGAATCCGCCTCGGGCCAAGCTGTGATCAAGGAATTCAGCGATCCGAGCCCGATGACGCCGGTCCAGCCGGTGCAACTCGGGCCGGACGACACGTTCCAGTTCAGCTGCCACAAGGGCATCGCCTGTTTCAACAAGTGCTGCCAGAACATCGACATCATGCTTGCGCCCTATGACGTGCTGCGGCTGAAGAAACGCCTCGGGATATCATCGCGCGACTTTATCGACAACTTTACCCGTGACTTCCAGATGGACGGCCACGGCATGCCGGGGTTGAAGCTCGCGACCAAGGATGAATCCCCGGCCTGCGTGTTCCTCAGGCCGGAGGGCTGTGGCGTGTACGCCGACCGGCCTTCGGCCTGCCGCTACTACGCGCTCGGCCTGCTGTCGATGCGCAAGAAGGACTCGCCCACCGATGAAGATTCGTATTTCGTGGTGAAAGAGGACCATTGCCTCGGTCACCAGGAGCCGAAGACGCAGACGGTGCGCGACTACCGCAAAGAGCAGGGGCTGGAGGACTACGACGCGATCAACCGCGAATGGCGCCAGATCGTGCTGAAAAAGCGCTCCAGCGGCCCGACCATAGGCAAGCCCTCCGAGCGCAGCATGGAGCTGTTCTATCTCGCGAGCTACAACCTGGACGGCTTTCGCGATTTCATTTCGACCGCCGGTTTCGCCGAGCTGTTCGAACTCGATCCGGCGGAAAAAGAGACGCTGCTGGCGAACGACGAGGCGCTGCTGCGCTTCGCTTTCCGCTTCCTCAAGCAGGCGCTGTTCGGCGAGATCACCATCCCGGTGCGCGCCGACGCGGCGGCGAAGCGGCACGAGCGCTACCGCCAGCGAGTGGAGCAGATGGAGCGCGAGGGCGCCGAGCGTAAGTCGATGGACCAGGACGCGCAGTACGAAAGCCTGAAGCACGAGGGCCAGGACGACGAATGAGCGAGGCATGAACGATCTGCACGACACCCGGCGGCTGGATGCCGATCTCGACCGCATCGAAACCGAGCCCTACTACGAGCCGGTGGGCGCGGAGGTGGCGCTGTTCGAGGCGGCGTGGGCGAGCCGGGTGCCGGTGCTGCTGAAGGGGCCGACCGGCTGCGGCAAGACGCGCTTTGTCGAGCACATGGCCTGGCGCCTGGCGCGGCCGCTGGTGACGGTATCCTGCCACGACGATCTCACCGCCTCCGACCTGGTCGGGCGCTACCTGATCGTCGACAACGAGACCGTATGGGTGGACGGGCCGCTCGCGCGCGCGGTGCGCACGGGCAGCCTCTGTTATCTCGACGAGATCGTGGAGGCGCGCAAGGACACCACCGTGGTGATCCACCCGCTCGCCGACAGCCGCCGCATCCTGCCGATGGAGAAGCGCGGCGAGCTGCTGCGCGCGCCGGCCGAGTTCATGCTGATCCTGTCCTACAACCCGGGCTATCAGAGCGTGCTGAAGGAGCTGAAGCATTCGACGCGGCAGCGCTTCGTCGCAATCGAGTTCGACTACCCGCGCGCCGACCTGGAGGCGAAGATCGTCGTCACCGAGACCGGCATCGACGCTTCCACGGCACAGCGCCTGGTGAAGTTCGCCGCGATGACGCGCAACCTGAAGGGCAGCGGCCTGGACGAAGGCGCGAGCACGCGCCTCTTGGTGCACGCGGCGCAACTGATGCAGCGCGGCGTGGCGCCGCGCCCCGCCTGCGCCGCGGCGATTTCGCTCGCCCTCTCCGACGACCCGGAAATGCTCGCCGCGATCGACGAACTTGCATCGGCAGTATTCTAGGTACGGCGTATCGAATGCTGTTGCATGCGACGAACGGACCTGCGCGCTGCGCGCGCCAACAGACGCAATTTAAGTCCTTACGTATAGCAAAGGCTTCGAAACCGCTTTCCTGAAAGGGCGCCGACTGTGGCCGGACCCATGCCGTTCTCCCTGGCCGAGCTCGAGGAACAGCTCGACGACATTCTCTGCGCCGCGCTGTCGTCGCGGCGCAGCGCGGCGGCGGTCGCGGCGGGCATCGCGCCGCTGGCCCGCGCCGAGCAGGAATTCGTGCTCGCCTGGGCCCAGGTCGCGGCGCAGAACGTGGCCGAACTCGGCTACCAGTTCAGCGCGCAGGCGCCGCAGGCTCTGGCCCTGTTCGGCCGCAGCGGCACCGAGAAATGGCTGCTGCGCGCCCTGGACGCCTACGACAAGGAGGGCCTGTACCCGGCCTGCGCCGCGCTGAAGGATCTTGCCGGCTTCAGGCGCGCGAGCGATGCCGCCGGGGAAGGCGTGGCGCTCACCGAGGTGGCGCGCGTGCTCGAACTGTTCCTGCGCGGCCTCGCCGGCCGCAGGCTGCAGCTCGAAGCCGCCGTCGACACCTGGACCGACACCGAAACCATTTTCCTGCCCGGGCGCATCGCCACGTATCCCGCGCGCGAGCAGAACTTGCGCCTGTTCAAAGCGATCGCGGTGCATCACTGGGCGCAGGCGCGCTACGGCACATTCAATCTCGAGCTGGCGCCGGTACTCGCGGGCTACGCCGTGCCCGAACGCGCCCTTGCGTGGCTCAATCTGCTCGAGGCGCTCCGGCTGGAGAGCCAGATAGGACGCGGCTTTCCGGGGCTCGCTGTCCTGCTCGCCGCGCTCCGCCCGGCGCATCCGGCGAGCCTCGCTGCGGCAAATGCGCGCCTAGCGCGCGCCGACAGCGCGGTCGGCGACAGCGTTGCGCTGCTGCGCGAGTTCTATTCCTCGGCGCCGCCGCCGCCGTTTGCCTACATGGGCAGCCTGCATCCGGAGCGCGCGGCCGGGGTTCGCGGCGAGCGCATCGCGAAGGAACGGCGCGCACTCTACACCGGGCTGGAGCAATTGCGCCTGGCCGCGCAGGCCGAGCGCGGCGAAGCCGAGGCGGGCGGAGCCGAACTCGAGGTGGACAGTTCCTTCGACACCCTCGAGTTTGAACTGCAGATCGACGGCGAAGCGGTGGCGCCGCCCGAGGACGTCGCCAAGCTGATGCGCTCGATCATCCAGGACTTCGGCGAGGTTCCCGAGGAGTACCTGCTCGCCTCCGGACCCGGCGCCTACGCGGCCGAGGCCTTACCGCCGGACGAAACTGCAGGCGATCTCGCCCAGACCCGGGCCGCGGGCGGCAGGCTGTACGACGAATGGGATTTCCGCCGGCGCGACTACCGCAAGGACTGGTGCGTGCTGTTCGAGTCGGACGTGCTCGCCGGCGATCCGGGCTACGTCGGCGCGGTGCGCGCGCGCTACGCCGGGAAAATCGCGCAGTTGCGGCGCCGCTTCGAGGCGCTGCGCGGCGAGGACCGGCTCGCCCGGCGCCAGAACGAGGGCGAGGACATCGACTTCGACGCCGCGGTCGAGGCCTACGCCGACCGCAAGAGCGGCATCGAGGCCTCGGAGCGGCTGTTCGTGCGGCGCCAGCGCATCGAGCGCAATATCGCCGTCATGTTCATGGTCGACATGAGCGGCTCGACCAAGGGCTGGATCAACGCCTGCGAGCGCGAGGCGCTGGTGCTGCTGTGCGAAGCGCTGGAGGCGTTGGGCGATCGCTATGCGATCTACGGTTTCTCCGGCTGGACGCGCAAGCGCTGCGACATTTACCGCATCAAGACCTTCGGCGAACACTACGGCGAGGCGGTGCGCGGCCGCATCGCCGGAGTCGAGCCGCGCGATTACACGCGCATGGGCGTGGCGATCCGGCATCTTTCCGGCATCCTCAACCGGGTCGAGGCGAAGACGCGCATCCTGTTCACCCTGTCCGACGGCAAGCCCGACGATTTTCACGACGGCTATCGCGGCGACTACGGCATCGAGGACACGCGCCAGGCGCTGATCGAAGCGCGCCAGTCGGGCATACATCCGTTCTGCGTCACCATCGACGAACAGGCGCGCGACTATCTGCCGCACATGTACGGTCCGGCGAGCTGGGTGCTGATCGACGACGCCGGCCAATTGCCGCTGAAGACGGCGGAAGCGTACCGGCGCCTGACCAGCTGAAGCGGCTCAAACAAGCGCAAGCCGCATGCGCTTGTTTGTGCCGCCCGCTACCGGCGCGGCTATGCCAGGCGTGCGGATTGCGCCTGCCGCTGCGGCCGGGCGGGGCCGAGTACATCGAACAACCGGTCGCGTACTTCCTGTATCGGACCGGCGCCGGCGATTCGCACGTACTTGGGCGCGCGCGGATCCGCGCTGGCGGCCCAGTCCAGGTAGTGTTCGGTCAGCGCCGAGGCATGAAGTCGATAGACTTCCAGCCGTTTCCGTGCGGTTTCGGGCTGGTCGTCGACGCGCTGGACCAGGTCTTCCCCGGTAATGTCGTCCTTGCCCGCTGTCTTGGGCGGATTGAATATCACGTTATAGGTGCGGCCAGAGGACAGGTGCACCCGCCGTCCGCTCGTGCGCTTGACCAGCTCGGATTCGTCGAGCCATAGTTCCACCACCACGTCGACATCGATTCCGGCTTTCTCCATGGCCAGCGCCTGAGGAATGGTGCGCGGAAAGCCGTCCAGCAGGAATCCGCCTTCGCAGTCCGGCTGTTCGACCCGCGCCTTTACCAGTCCGATGATGACTTCGTCGGGAACCAGGCCGCCCGAATCCATGTACTTCTTTGCCTGCAGCCCGAGCGGCAGCCCTTTGTCTATCGCCGCCCGCAGCATGTCGCCGGTCGAAATCTGCGGGATGCCGTAGCGTTGTGTAATGAAGCCCGCCTGGGTTCCTTTGCCCACCGCCGGTGGGCCGAACAAAATCAGCCGCATGGTTGTCCCTTTCGAGAGTTGCCGGGCCTGGCGCCGGCAGCCGCGCGTGATGGATGCCGGCCGCCGCGCGCGTAGCTCTGCCGGCTCAATGCGCGAGTGCGGCTTCGATCTCGGAAAACGTGCGCGCCACTTCGGCAGTCTGGATCATCGCTCCGAGCTGGCGTCCGATCTGCGAGGTGGAGAATAAGCCGCGCACCGTTTGGCCGCTGTGGTTGCCATACTCCACCGCGATCGCGTGCTGCCGTCCGGCCCGTTTGAGCGTCGCCACAATATGCCCGACTGACGAGCGGCGTACGTCTTCCATGTCCAGGACTTCCAGGCGGCCCTGCGGCGTCATGATCTCGCGCACCAGCACCTCTTCGCGTTTGCATCGGCGTTCCGCGACCACCCGCATCGGCTTCTCGCCCAGCGTGTCGGTCGCGGTGAGCAGGCCTTCGACCCGGCGCGCGTGGTCGAGCACCAGCAGCAAACGCACGCTGTGCTGCAGCATGCGCCTGTTTGCTTCCTCGATGGTGTCGTGTGACTGGATGACGACGGCGTTGACGTACTTGAGATCGGTCATGACGTCGATTGCCGGATTGTCCAGCGTTACCCGCTCCGGCAATGCCTTGGAAGGGGTGCTGAAATCACAACCCGGCTGGAGCAGGCTGGATGCTAACGGGGCATACTGTCGCGACATGATAGTGTCTCCGTGCCGAAGTTTCTATCGAAGCCAAAAGCGTTCTCTGACGATTGCGCCATCCTGGCGCGCACCGTCCGGCGCGCCACCATATGAACAAGAAAACCAGTAGGGCGCCAACGAATTTTTTCTATCCGGCGATAAGCTGCAGGGGGATCGTTTGCTGCAGCTGGAACGGTTCGATCGAATGTGGAACAAGGCGACATCCGCAAATCCCTCGCGCGGCGAAACGGGCGCGCCGGTTACCGGGAACTTTCCGGGCCGCCTGCCGCATATCGGGATATTGGGAAATATGCCGCCGGTGCATTACAATTGCGGCTGCGGGAGCACCGCTTTCGCCTCATGCGGTTTTGCCGGTCACATCGGATTTCGTGGAGCTTCCCGTTGCAGATCGTTTGCCTTGATTTGGAAGGCGTGCTGATTCCGGAAATCTGGATCGAGTTTTCGCGGCGCACCGGCATCCCGGAACTGGCGCGGACCACGCGCGACGAACCCGATTACGACAAGCTGATGCGCGGCCGCATCGACATCCTCGGCGCGCGCGGGCTGGGCCTGCCCGACATCCAGGCGGTCATCGCCGGCATGCGCCCGCTCGAGGGAGCGCGCGAGTTCCTCGACTGGCTACGCGCGGAATACCAGGTGGTGATCCTGTCGGATACCTATTACCAGTTCGCGGCGCCGCTGATGCGCGCGCTCGGCTATCCGACGCTGTTCTGCCACGAGCTCGTGGTCGAGCCCGGCGGCCGCGTGCGCGACTACCGGCTGCGCATGCCGGACCAGAAGCGCGCTTCGGTGCAGGCTTTCAGGGAACTCAATTTCCGTACCATCGCCGCGGGCGACTCCTACAACGACACCAGCATGCTGAGCGAGGCCGATGCCGGAATTCTGTTCTGCCCTCCCGCCAGCGTGGCAGCCGAGTTTCCGCAGTTTCCGGTGACCCGCAACTACGACGAGCTGCGGCGGGCGGTCGTCGGCGCAGGCAGCGCCTGAAGCATATCCTGTCCGTATCGGGCCACGGACATCGATCAGGAGACCAACATGAGCGATGTAGATGAGAAGACCAGGCCGCACCCCCGTTCGGCCAAACCGGCCGACGGCGCCGACCGCACGCTCGACGTGCTGCATTTCGAACGCGACTCGCTGCGCGCGATCTTTGCGCCGAAGAGCGTGGCGGTGATCGGCGCGACCGAAAGCGCGGGCCGGGTCGGACGCACCGTGCTGTGGAACCTCATCAGCAATCCCTTCGGCGGCACGGTCTATCCGGTCAACAAACAGCACCATCATGTGCTCGGGATCAAGGCGTATCCGAGCGTAGGCAGCATACCCGAGCAGGTCGACCTGGCGGTCATCGTCACGCCCGCCCTGACCGTGCCGGGGATAGTCGGCGAGTGCGTCACGGCGGGGGTCAAGGGAGCGATCATCATCTCCGCCGGGTTCAAGGAGGCGGGCGCCGCCGGCGTGGAACTGGAACGCCAGATTGTGGAACAGGCGCGCGGCAGGATGCGCCTGATCGGCCCGAACTGCCTGGGCGTGATGCGCCCCAGGACGCACCTGAACGCGACCTTTGCCAGCGCGATGGCGCGGCCCGGCACGGTCGGCTTCATCAGCCAGAGCGGCGCGCTCTTAACCGCCGTGCTCGACTGGAGTTTTCGCGAGAACGTCGGCTTTTCCGCCTGCGTTTCCGTCGGCTCGATGCTCGATGTCGACTGGGGCGACCTGATCAACTTTCTCGGTGACGATCCGCACACGCACAGCATCATGATCTACATGGAGTCCATCGGCGACGCGCGCTCGTTCATTTCCGCCGCGCGCGAGGTCGCGCTGACCAAGCCGATCATCGTGATCAAGGCGGGGCGCACCGCGGCGGCGGCGAGGGCCGCGGCCTCGCATACCGGCGCGCTTGCCGGCAGCGACGACGTGCTCGACGCGGTGTTCCGCCGCTGCGGCGTGCTGCGCGTCAGTTCGATTTCCGACCTGTTCCACATGGCCGAGGTGCTGGCGAAGCAGCCGCGCCCGTCGGGTCCGCGCCTGACCATCGTCACCAATGCCGGCGGGCCGGGCGTGCTCGCCACCGACACCCTGATCGCGCTCGGCGGCGAACTGGCGGAGCTGTCGACGGAATCGATCGCGGCGCTCGACCAGGTGCTGCCGCCGCACTGGAGCCACGGCAACCCGATCGACATTCTCGGCGACGCCGATCCGGAGCGTTACGCGCAGGCGCTCGCGATCGCAGTCAAGGATCCGAGCAGCGACGGATTGCTGGTGGCGCTTACGCCGCAGGCGATGACCGATCCTACCGAAACGGCCAGGCGTTTGAGCGCCTTCGCCGTGAGCCGCGGCAAGCCGGTGCTCGCGAGCTGGATGGGCGGCAAGGACGTGGTCGCGGGCGAGGCGATTCTGAACCAGGCGAACATACCGACTTTCGGTTATCCGGATACCGCGGCGCGCATCTTTACCCTGATGTGGCGCTATGCCTATAACCTGCGCGGCCTGTACGAAACACCGACGCTGGTGGCCGCCGCGGCGGATGCGGCGCCGGACCAGGCGCGGGTGCAGCAGCTCATCCGCGAGGTGCGCGCCTCCGGCCGCACGCTGCTGTCGGAGTTCGAGTCGAAGCAGGTGCTGGCGGCCTACGGCATCCCGACCGTGCCGACGCGCATTGTCGCGAGCGCAGACGAAGCGGTGCAGTGCGCGGCAGCCATGGGCTATCCGGTGGTGCTGAAGCTGCATTCGCATACGATCAGCCACAAGACCGACGTCGGCGGCGTGCGCCTGAATCTTGCCGACGCGCAGGCGGTGCGCGCTGCGTACCGCGCGATCGAAGCCGGGGTGAAGGCGGCGAGCAAAGCGCCGGCCGGCGGCGCCAAAGATTTTCTTGGCGTGACGGTGCAGGCTATGGTCAAGCTCGAGGGCTACGAGCTGATCGTCGGCAGCAGCATCGACGCGCAATTTGGCCCGGTGCTGTTGTTCGGCGCCGGAGGGCAGCTGGTAGAGGTATTCCGCGACCGCGCGCTGTCGCTGCCGCCGCTCAATACCACGCTGGCGCGGCGCATGATGGAGCAGACCACGATCCACAAGGCGCTGCTCGGCGTGCGCGGCCGCGCGCCGGTCGACCTCGACGCGCTGGCCGGATTGCTGGTGCAGTTCAGCCAGCTGGTGGTGGAGCAGCGCTGGATCAAGGAGATCGACATCAATCCGCTGCTCGCGTCTCCGGGCAACGCGGGCATCATCGCGCTCGACGCGCGCATCGTGCTGCACGCTGCGGATGTCGCCGAAGCGCAGCTGCCCCGGCTCGCCATCCGGCCGTACCCGGTAAAGTACGTGTCGGCATGGACGTCGAAGGGCGGCATGGCGGTCACCATCCGCCCCATCCGCCCGGAGGACGAGCCGCTGATGGTGCAGTTCCATGCGACCCTGTCGGAGGAAAGCGTATACACGCGCTACTTCCACTATATCCAGTACAACCAGCGCGTCGCGCACGAGCGCCTGACGCGGCTGTGCTTTATCGATTACGACCGCGAGATGGCGCTGGTGGTCGAGCGCCCGGATCCCAAGACCGGCGAGCACACTATTCTCGCGATCGGGCGCCTGAGCAAACTGCACCAGACGGCGGAAGCCGAGTTCGCCATTCTGGTCAGCGATGCCTACCAGGGACACGGCTTCGGCGGCGAACTGCTGCGCCGCCTGGTGCAGATCGGCCGCGACGAAAAGCTCCAGCGCATCGTCGCCACCATCCTGGCCGAGAACGTCGCCATGCAGCACGTCTCCCGCAAAATCGGGTTCACGCTGACGCGCGACGATTCGGAGCTGCATGCGGAGCTGGATCTGACGAAGCCGTGAAGCGCCGGCGGCCGTGCGTGCGTGAATGCGACGGCGCCGCGCTCGATTACAATGGCGTCTCCGCCGCCCCGTCCTTGCCGGCACAAAGCGAACCATGGAATCCAGACTGAACGAGCTCGAGGCCAAGATCAGCCTCGCGGAAGACCTGCTCGATGCGCTCAATCGCACCGTGTACCGCCAGCAGCAGGAGATAGAGCGATTGCAGCAGGACATACGCGCGCTGCGCCAGCAACTGCAGCAAGTCGCGCCGGCCGGGGCCGCCAGCCCCGGCAACGAGATTCCGCCGCACTACTGAATGCGCAAAATACGGGACGCTCGCGTACGCCCGGCTCAGAGTGCCGATCGGCGGGAGAGGCAATAAGGACGGGCGTTTCGGCGATTTGCAGCGTTCGCTCGCGTCTGCCGTGCGAATCGAACTACGCGGATTCGAGTCCCGGTCGGCTCCCCGGCCAGGGCAAAACTGGGCACCGCTGGCTGACTAAAGTGGACCTGGGTTAGCGGTCGCCCGTTTTTCCTGAAGGCGCTCAAGGGACCTTAGATACCGCTTTGCCTGTGTGGCCGCGCCGCTGCTATTGCGGCGTTCGGGAAAACACTTGTCGATGCTAATTACGGGGCGAGGTATCCTTACGATTCCAAGGTCGCCTTAGACGTTGATCACGTAACTTCATTGCGGCCCTTGCAAAATAGACCTTTGAACTTTTTAAAGTAGCCAGGCGGATAGGCGGCCAATTGATGGAAAAGTCATTTGATCCCGATCGTGTCAAACAATACGCAGCAATTGGGCAATGCATATATTGCGGCGCACCTGGATCATCGGTCCAATTGAGGCGAGAACATATCCTTGCATATTCGCTCGGTGGCGACGCAGTCTTGCCTGCAGCGACCTGCAGCACCTGCGCGGACGTAACGTCCGCATTTGAAAAACACTGTGCCAACCACATGTTTCTTTCGATTCGCGTACAGCACAACGTTCACTCGCGCCGACCTAAACGGACCAAACTTCCAATAAGTGAAACGTTTGAGCCGGCGCCGCAACTTGCGCCAAGAATCTTAGTACCCGTGGCTGACTACCCAGGAATCTTAGCGCTGCCGTCATTTGATCCACCAGGCATTGTGACCGGGCGGGAGCCGACCGTTGGCACTGGCTTGGTAATGCATCATTGGCTGGTAACGAACGATCACGACAAGCGAGTTAAACGGCTGCAGGACGCGGGACTTAAAGGCGTCAAAATCTATGAACAGTTTGCCCTAGCGCCGTTCTTGAGGATGCTGGCGAAAATCGGTCACGCAATTGCGGTCGCCGAACGTGGCATTGATGGATTCCGACCGCTACTTATTGACGTGATCTTGAAGGGGAACGCGTCAGCACCCTACTACGTCGGGTCGGCCACCACTCGGACGCCGCCCGCCGAGCCGATGAAGACGTGGGCGCGAATAGAGGATCGAACTTTCCGCGGCAAGCAATATGTAGTGGTGTTCTTTAGGCTTTTCGCCTACCTGGGAACTCCCGTGTACACCGTGGTAGTTGGAGAGAAGGTTTCCTGATCACTGCCTCCTCACAGTCGAGAAGTGGCAGGACCGTCGTCGTCTTGTGAGACAAGCGTCCCTGATCAGGGACTCGTGATTGGTTAGGGTGCGGCTGACTTAGCTGCTTGCCTCACTACCGCCTGACGGCCTTATGCAGTTCCTCTATGGAAAGGGGAACTGGTCGCTTGCGATGGACGATACTGTGACAATTGGAGCATAGAACAACGAGATCGGTTTGCGGATTGACCTGAACCGTTCCTCCAAGCGAACTGACTGGCTTCGTGTGGTGAACCTCGATAAAGCCAGCGCCGACGACGCCATATTTCCATTCAAATTCGAATCCGCACCCTTGGCAGGCAGTACCGTGTATTTTGATTGCAGCGTCGCGCAACTTAGGATCGCGCTCGTAGCGGACGACCCAGTTATGAGTGCTCTGCCCCTCTAAGTACTTGGTTTCACCTGTGAGCGCATTCTCGTCGTCTAACAAAGGGGCCGTATCAACGAGTTCATATTCGCCATGGCCTATGCGACGAAATAATTCACTCCCCCGGAAATTGGTGGACTCGCGACAATAGTTTTCTATGATTCGCTGAATCGTATTGCGAAACGTGTAATCCGACCGATAGTTAGCTGGCACGCCACCGTAAAGATCCTGCACTCTGTCCTTTATGGTCGAAACATGAGCGCGGCCATTCAATTCTCGCAGCACAAGCTCGATGTCCATCACAGTTACAGTTCTTGCGGCGGGTGTGGGCATCGTAGGTCGTCCAGGTTGAAAGTCCCCGTTGCTGTAACACGGGGGCCTACGGATACATTGCTGGAGATATTACGCTGATTTACTAATCCAGAACAAAATATGGGCACTGGATATCAGTTTCCGTCTCGGTACTCGATTGGCCCCCCGGTTACGGCAAAGGTGGGCACCAGTGGGTTCTTACTGTGCCGTTCGCATACCCATATTCCCGACTGCTCACCTTCACTTACCGCCCCAACGCCAAGCAGGGCGCTCACCTTTGAGCCAACAGACCGCGACCAGCAGTACGCAGAGAAGCGCTGAATATGCGA
>VFSW01004514.1_pt1 | contig 20737 bp, 20 predicted proteins | sample 5358111 | NCBI WGS metagenome assembly VFSW01 (sample SAMN11554181, study PRJNA540505) | mine drainage metagenome | isolation source: sediment from site ElyBrook_90M | place: USA: Ely Copper Mine, Vershire, VT | collected 2017
GAAAGTGTAAAGGATATCCCGGAACAATGTGTAAAGGATGTCATGAAACTGAACAAAAAAACGTGAAGGGTGGGGCAGCCAGATTATTGTGAGGCTCGTTAATATTTTTGGACGGAGGGGTCGACTTCGGCGGACCAGGCGAGGATTCCTCCGGTGAGGTTGGAGACGCGGGTGAAGCCGTTTTGGGCGAGGATTTCGGCGGCCTTCTGGCTGCGTGCGCCGCTGCGGCATTGGACGATGATCTCGCGTTTGGGGTCGAGCTCGGAGATGTGGTCGGGAATGGTGTTGAGAGGGATGAGATGTCCGCCGATGTTGGCGATTTTGTATTCGTAGGGCTCGCGGACGTCGAGGATGAAGAGGTCTTCTTGGGCGTCGAGGCGGGCTTTGAGTTCCTTGACGGAGATTTGAGGGATGCCGTTTTGCGTTTTTATGTTCATGGGGTCCTGTTGCGGGATGCCGCAGAAATGGTTGTAGTCAATTAATTTTGTCACGGTGGGGTTGTTTCCGCAGACGGGGCAGTCGGGATTTTTGCGGAGTTTGAGTTCGCGGAAACGAAGCTTGAGGGCGTCGACGAGGAGGAGGCGTCCGATGAGGGAATCGCCCTGGCCGAGGATGAGCTTGATGACTTCAGTGGCCTGAATGACGCCGACGAGACCGGGGAGGATGCCGAGGACTCCGCCTTCAGCGCAACTGGGGACGAGGCCGGGGGGTGGTGGCTCGGGGTAGAGGCAGCGGTAGCAGGGACCTTCCTGGACACAGAAGACGCTGGCCTGTCCTTCAAAGCGGAAGATGGAGCCGTAGGCGTTTGGCTTGTTGAGCAGGACGCAGGCGTCGTTGACGAGATAGCGGGTGGGGAAATTGTCAGTGCCGTCGGCGACGATGTCGTAGTCCTTGATGATGTCGAGTGCGTTGGCGCTGGTGAGCATGGTGTCGTGCTTGATGATGTTGAGCGCGGGATTGAGGGCGTGAAGTTTTTCAGCGGCGGAGTCGAGTTTTTTGCGGCCGATGTCGGGGGTGGAGTGGATGATCTGGCGCTGGAGGTTGCTGGCGTCGACGACGTCGAAATCGACGAGGCCGAGTGTGCCGATGCCTGCGGCGGCGAGGTAGAGTGCGAGGGGGGAGCCGAGACCTCCGGTGCCGACGCAGAGGACTTTGGCGGCCTTGAGGCGCTGCTGGCCTTCCATGCCGACCTCGGGGAGGATGAGGTGGCGTGAGTAGCGGGCGAGGTCGTCGGTATTGAGCTCGGGGAGCTGGGAGGTGGGTGTGATTTTGAAGGGCATTGAGACTCCGGGAAGAAATTCATTCAATGGGACGGGGATTGAATGGGGACATAATTAGTTTACCGGAGAAGATCTGTTGGTGCAGCCAGCACCTGCCAGAACCCATAGCCCTAATCAAGCTGGGCGTAAACATGCCAAGTTTTGTCCGATTGAATTATCAGCTGTATCTCGTGACTGGTAATACGATTGCGTAACTCTTCGAAGCGTTGCTTCACGGATTGTGGCTCACGCGTATAGAAAACGAACTCACTCATCCCGCCCGTTCTAATGACAGCTACGATGAGGGACTCTGCCTGCTCCTCCAACGAACTGCAGATTATATCTTCAACTTCATCAAGCTGCGCGAGCTCTTCCGAGCCTGGAAGTCCGCTTATCTCAGCACTCTTCAATGGCACAGCGATACCAACCTGATGTTCATAACCTGGGACACTCCCGAACTCGCGGTATCCGGTATTCGTGCGTATGAACATGATTTGACCGCTATGCATTCCTTCTGCGACCGACCAAGGACCGTCTACAGGCAGTTGATCTAAGCTAAATGATTTCTTCTTGAGTGGCCACATTAGACACTGGTAGACGAAACAATTTACTGGAAGAGTTCGTGCGGCCCTCCGGGGCGCGCGATTTGTCGGCGGGTTAACCCAGGGTTGCGCTTCGCTTCACCCTGGGCTATTTTCGACCCACCCCTACGGGGTGGTCTCGGCGAGGTAGATTTTGGTGTAGTCGAGGTAGTTGCGGGCGTAGGTGAGGATGAGTTCCCGGTCAGCGTCGGTGAGTTGGCGGCGGAGCTTTGCGGGGACGCCGGCCCAGAGAGTGCGGGGGGGGACGATGGAGTGCTCGGGGACGACGGCTCCGGCGGCGATGATGGAGCCCTCGCCGATGCGGGAATTGTTGAGGACGGTGGCGCCGATGCCGATGAGGACGGCGTCTTCAAGGATGCAGCCGTGGACGGTGGCGTTGTGGCCGATGGTGACCCAGTCGCCAACCTGGACGGAGTAGAGGTGGCGCTGACCGTGGAGGACGGCGCAATCCTGGACGTTGGAGTTAGCGCCGATGCGGATGGAGTGGACGTCACCGCGGAGAACGGCGTTCATCCAGACGGAGGAGTTTTCACCGAGAGTAACATCGCCGATAAGTTGGGCGGATGGGTCGATATAACACGAGGGGGGGAAAGAAGGGGTGTGGCCCTGGTAGGTGCGAATCATGGGAGTTCTGCCTCTGCTAGCTCGGGTGTGACACGGATGAGTGGATTGACAGATAGGAAAGACGCGGGTAAACCGCAGGAGTGCTGAGGAGAGTTTAGAGAAGTTTGGGAGTGAGCGTAAAGGTGAAAGTAGAAGGAATCCTAGTGCAGGAAGAGGAATAGGGTGCGGGAAGAGCGATAGTCGTGACAAAAGTCGTGCAAAATTGTCAAAAAACTAGTACTTTTGGTGGCTAATCCGTTACTCTATTAAGAGCCACATGGGCTGGATGGGAGGTGTGAGACTATGGCAGAGGTTCGAATCCAAGAAGGCGAGCCCCTTGAGAATGCACTGCGCCGCTTCAAGCGTAAGGTGCAACAGGAAGACATCATCAAGGAAGTCAAGCGTCACTCCTATTATCTGAAACCCGGTGAAAAGGCGCGAGTCAAGGCAGCGTTGGCGCGCAAGAGAAATCGGAAGAAGGCACGCAAGGAGCAAGATTAATTTTTGTAGTCTAACTGAATTACCCCTGCGGTACCTGCGAGGTCAATAGACAGATGCAGCGGGGGTGGTTCCATAACAAGAAGTATTTTTATTTTTCCGGCAATCCCCGCTGGATTCTTGAAGGCGATCCATTGATAGCAGATGGAATCGTGAATTATTTTGCTGTGTACTTTCACACGCAGCCCGGGCCCTTGTTGTGAACTTTGTTGCAATAGGCAGGGTTGAGGCACCGGTCCCGAAACGGAATACGTTTACAGGTCACGGCTCCCGCTCCCTGTCCATGGGAAGCCGGATATGGAATTTCAAGATCGTGTGTTGACGTGTATTGACTGCGAAAACGAGTTCGTCTTCACGGCGGGCGAGCAGTTATTTTTCCACGATAAAAACTTTACCAACGACCCGAAGCGCTGCAAAGCGTGCAAGGCGAAGCGGAGCTCGAGTCGACGCGGAGTACGAGCGGAGACGCGGACGAATTGTTCAGTATGCGGGACAGAGACGACGGTACCGTTCAAGCCGACGCAGGGCAGGCCGGTGCTTTGCCGGTCTTGCTTTCAGCAGGCTGACCACTCGGCGCCGATTGTAGACCGAGCGGAATCCAGCTTATTGACGGGCGAGAGTCCGGAAATCTTAAACAATTGAAGGTGAGAAGAGCAGATCACCGCTGATATCAGCGGGGTGTCCTGCTGCGCGCGTCAGTGAGGCGAGTTGCGCCCAGTGCCGGATGCTGTGCATGAGTGCGTGCGCGAGCATCTTGCGCAGGGAGGTGCGCTGGGTTCCTGCGCTGAGGGTTTGTATTTCAACAATCTCTGACCAGTTGAAATTTGGATTGCTCAAGGCTGCGCGGTAATGCTGGAGAGCTTCAGAGTGGAGCGCGGCGAGTTGGGCAATGCTGGTGCAGGGGATTTGATCGAGAGTAGAGACAGGCAGACCGCGCAGCCGTTGTCCATAGCGATACTCGACGGCGACGATGTGAAAGACAGGCTCGAAGATGTTTTTGGAGCCGAAAATTCCCGAGGGAAGATCGAGAACGGCGGGATTGGCGTTGAGAAATTGGAACCACTGTTGAGCGCTGTGGTCATTCCAACCGATGAGTTCCTGGAGGGTGATGGCGGGGGAAGCAAGAGAGTTGGACATGAGACTCCTTATTTCAATGCGCGGTGGCCGATGTCGCGGCGGAAGTAGATACCGTCGAAGTGGATTTTGTTGATGGCAGAGTATGCCTGGTCGAGGGCGTCCTGGAGCGTGGGTGCAGCTGCGGTGACAGCAAGGACGCGACCACCGGCGGTGAGGAGCTGAGAGTTTTCAATTTTTGTGCCGGAGTGGAAGACCTGAATTTGCGGAGCGAGTTGGTCGAGTCCGGTGATGGGAAGTCCGGTTTTGTAAGGGCCGGGGTAGCCGTCTGAACTTGCGATGACGGCGGCTGATGCTCCGGGGAGCCAGCGGAGAGTTATTTCGCTGAGGCGGCCATCGATGGCGGCATCGAGGGCGTCAACGATGTCAGATTCAAGGCGGACGAGGATGGCTTGAGTTTCCGGGTCGCCGAAGCGGGTGTTGTACTCGAGTACCATGGGGCCGCGAGCGGTCATCATGAGTCCGATGTAGAGGACGCCGGTGAAGGGAGTATCGTCGGCGGCCATGCAATCGATGGTGGGCTGGGCGATGTGGTGGAGAATCCAATCAGACATTCCGGGTTCGAGGAGAGAGTCAGTGGAGTAGACGCCCATGCCGCCGGTGTTGGGACCGGTGTCGCCTTCACCGATGCGTTTGTGATCCTGCGCGGGAGCCAGCGGGAGAACGGTTTTGCCGTCGGCGAGACAGAGGAAGCTGACCTCTTCACCTTCGAGGAACTCTTCAATGACGACCTTCTCGGCGGGTGATTCGATATGCTTGCCGGCGAAGAGATCGTTGGCGGCCTGGAGAGCGATTCCGCGCGTCTCGCAGATGAGAACACCTTTGCCTGCGGCGAGACCATCGGCTTTGACGACGATGGGCGGGTGGAATCGGGCGATGGTTTTTTCGAGGTCGTCAGTGGGTGCGCAGACGGAGTAGGCAGCGGTGGGGATGTTGTTGCGCTGAAGGAATCGCTTGGCGAAGGCTTTGCTGGTTTCGAGCATGGCTGCGGCGCGGGTGGGACCGAAGACGCGGATGTTGCGCGCGGTGAGCAGGTCAACGATGCCGAGCGAGAGCGGGAGTTCAGGGCCGATGATGACGAGGTCCGGGGCTTCGTTGATGGCGACGTTGAGCATGGAGTCGATGTTGCGGAGGTCGGCGGGGACGAGGCGCGCGATGGAAGCCATGCCGCCGTTGCCGGGCGCGCAGACGAGTTCAGTGAGGCGGGGACTGCGCTTGACTGCCCATGCGAGTGCGTGTTCACGGCCGCCAGAGCCGAAGATGAGGACTTTCATGCTGCACCTCTAAGACAAATAAGTCGGAATAAAGCCGGGTTGGAAACAGAAATACCCCGAAGAGCTATGGTCGGCAATGTAGCTGAAGAAGTCAACCACCCGGGAATTTGATTCTCCTATACTGAATAGGAAGCAGAAATCGCATAATGAGCAGAACACAAATAAAACCAATTCAAGAGCAAGTTGCCGAAGAGGAGGCGCGTGAGTCGCAGCGGGCGGCGTTTCGCCGGAATTTGGTAATTGGGGTTTTGATTGTGATGCTGGCGATGCTGGTGTGGAGGCTGTTTCATACGAATCCGGCGTGGGTGTTTCCGCCGGGGTGGTGGCGACTGTGAGCCCGCAGTCTGGTGCATTGGCAGTGCTGATACTGGGACCGACGGGGAGTGGGAAGACTGCGCTCTCGCTGGCATTGGGAGAGAGGTTTTCAGGCGAGATCGTGAGTTGCGATTCGGTTGCGGTTTATCGCGGGATGGATTTGGGGTCGGCGAAACCAACGCGCGAGGAGCAGGGTCGCGTGCCTCATCATTTGATTGATGTGGCGGAGCCGGATGAAAATTTTACTGCGGGTGAGTACAGCAGGCGGGCGCGGGAGGCGATGCATGCGATTGCGGAGCGCGGACATTTGCCGATTGTGACGGGCGGGACGGGGCTTTATTTGCGCGCTCTGACGGATGGGTTGTTTGCAGGGCCGGCGCGACAGACGGAGCTGAGAGAGAAATTGCGGAGAAGCCAGGAGCGGCATGGGGGAGATTGGCTGTGGAGAGTGCTGAGGCGAATTGATGCGGAATCGGCGGAGCGGATTCATGCGAATGATTTGCCGAAGTTGATCCGGGCGATAGAGGTTTGTTTGACGACGCGGGCGACGCTCTCGAGCACACTGGGTGGTGAGGGAGCGCGTGATCCGCTGAAGGGCTTCAGGTTGTTGAGGATTGGATTGAATCCGGCGCGGGCGGAACTTTATGAGCGATTGAACTGGCGTGCGAATGCGATGTTTGTGCATGGACTGATTGATGAGACGCGTGGTTTGCTGCAACGGTATGGGCCGGTGAAGGCGCTTGATTCGCTTGGATACAGGCAGGCTATGAGCGTGCTGACGGGCGAGATGATTGAGATCGATGCGATACGCGCGGCGCAGCAGGGACACAGAAATTATGCGAAGCGGCAACTGACGTGGTTCAGGCGTGAGCCGGATGTGCATTGGTTTGGGAAGTTTGGTGATGAGGCTGAAGTATTGCGTGCGGCTGAAGCACTGGTGCAAGAATCGCTTTGAATTTTGATTTGAGGAGTATTCATTGATAATCAAGAGTTTTGGACGGCTTAGTTTTTGGATACTGATTGCAATTGTCATTGCGGGATGCGATGGGGCGCGGGGAACATGGGCGCAAGTAAGCCCTGAAGTCTGGCCATCACGGCCGCCAGCAGACATTCCATTTGAACCGTCCAAGGAACTCACTGGGATTGCGTTTACCGGAAGGCATGCGCAATATAGCCACGCGGATACGTGGTATCCATCCTGGGCTGCGAATGGGAAGTTATATACGCCCTGGACAGACGGAGAGGTGAATGGTGTAACTTCAACATCCTTAGGCGAAAAGGCGACTACCGGATATGCCACGATACTTGGCGACGATCCAATGAATCTGAAAATAACGGATGTTATGACTTATGCGGGAGCACCGGCACCTTATGAGGGAAGATATCCCGATGCAAACCTGGTGTACAAGGGAGTTTGGTACTACGGGACTTATTGTCTTCATGAGACGCCTGGAAAGCATTTGAACTGGGATGTGCTGGGTCCATTTGCGGGATTCAGGTACTCAACAGACTATGGAAAGACCTGGCATGAAACGAGTCATAGTTGTGGTCAGCCACTTTTCGCAGAGCCGGATCATTTCGGTGGCAAGGTGAAGATAGGTGCTCCGCATGTGGTGGATTTCGGGCAGGATATGCAGTACACGCCGGATGGAAAGGCTTACCTGGCGGCTCACGGCGCTTCTGATCCCGTGTTAGAACCGCGTGCTGCTGAACTGAGCTGGATAACAGGGGATGAGATTTACCTGGCACGCGTGAAACCAACACCGCATAACATGGATACCCGGTCGAAGTATGAGTATTTTGCCGGTCATGATAATGCGGGCAAGGCAATCTGGAGCCATGATTTTTTGCGGATCAAGCCGTTGTTGAAGTGGGATAAACATATGGGCTCAGTAACTATTACATATGATGCCCCGCTGAAGAAATATTTGATGGTGGTAACGGATGGGGGAAATACGATTTCGAAATTCGATACATACATTCTGGAATCCAGTGATATAACCGGGCCATGGAAAGTTGTGGTTTATATGAAGGAGTTCGGCGAGCAGGGTTATTTTGTGAATTTGCCATCGAAGTTTATCAGCCAGGATGGTAAAACAGCGTGGCTTTCTTACTCGGCGAATTTTACGAATGGGCCGCAGGGGAGTCATTACAGATCGTTGCCCGAGGGTGGCGGCTACTGGTGGACGCTTCAGGAAATCAGATTGCTGGGGCCGGAGCTCACCAAGTAGAAGTGGCGTTCAAATATAGCTGTTGTTAGAGGCGTGCCACAAGGTGCGAAGCGAGACGACAACGGCGATTTAAACTGGATGAGTTGGATTTGAGCGCTTGAATCGGCGGCGTAATGGAGAGATGACAATGGCAGAGACGATTTTTGATGTGGCAATTATTGGTGGTGGTCCGGCAGGGTACACAGCGGCGATACGCGGCGGGCAGCTTGGGTTGAAGGTTTTGCTGATAGACAAGTCGACAAAGCTGGGCGGGACTTGCTTGCATGTTGGCTGCATTCCGACGAAGTCGCTGCTGTTTAATGCCGAGGTATGGGAGCACATCAAACATGCGGAAAAGTTTGGCGTGAGCGGAGTGGGAACGCCGGCGCTTGATTGGGCGGCGGTGCTCAAGCGCAAGGACGAGATTGTTACGAAGCACACGAAGGGCCTTGATTTTCTGATGAAGAAGAACAAGGTGACGGTGATGAGCGGGACGGGAAGATTGACGGGCGCGGCGAAGAACGGTGTGCACACGGTTGAGGTGACGGGCGGGGATGGAGTGAAGAGCGCGATAGCGGCGAAGAATGTGCTGCTGGCAACGGGGTCGGAAGCGAAGACGATATTTGATTTGAAGCCGGATGCGACGATTCTGACGAATGTAGAGATGCTGACGATTGCGGCGGTGCCGAAGTCTCTGATAGTGATTGGAGCGGGTGCGGTGGGGGTGGAGTTCGCATCGATCTTCAAGAGTTTTGGTACGGAAGTGAAGATCCTGGAATTTTTGCCGCGCGCGGTTCCGGTGGAAGATGAGGAGATTTCAAAGGAGCTGACGCGACTCTTCAAGAAGCGCGGGATTGATGTCAACACAGGCGCGAAGGTGGAGAAGATTGAGAAGACCGCAACGGGCGTGAAGGTGAGCTACACGGATGCGAATGGAAATGCGCAGACGAAGGAAGCGGAGAAGGTGCTGGTTGCCGTTGGACGTGCGCCGAGGACGGCAGAGCTTGGATTGGAGAAGACGAAGATCAAGTTGGACCGCGGATTTATTGCGGTGAATGAAGCGCAGGAGACAGCCGAGCCGGGAGTTTTTGCGGCGGGAGATATTGTGGCAGGGTTGCCGCAGTTGGCGCATGTGGGCGGGATGAGCGGAATAGTTGCAGTGACAAAGATTGCGGGGAAGAAGTACAAGCCGGTGCGGAGAAACCGGATACCCGGATGCACGTACAGCGAGCCTCAGATTGGTTCGGTGGGATTGACGGAAGCGCAGGCGAAGGAACAGGGCATCGATTACAAGGTGGGGAAATTTCCGTTCGCTGGAAATTCGAAGGCGACGATCATCAACAATCATGATGGTTTTGTGAAGATTATTGCGGACAAGAAATATGGCGAGGTTCTGGGCGTGCACATTATTGGGCCGCAGGCGACGGAGCTGATTTCAGAGGCGGTGGTGGCGATGGAGTTGGAAGCGACGATTGATGAGCTGATGTTCACGATTCACGCGCATCCGACGCTGGCCGAGGCGATGCTGGATGCGTATGCGGCAGTGGATGGGATGGCGATCAACGCGTAGTGAACAGCAAGTTGAATGATAGAAATGCCGGAGACTCGATGGAGACTCCGGCATTTTTTGTTTGTGCGAATGAGATGGATTAGACTTTATCCAATTCAGCGAAGAGGTCGGCGAGATTGATGCGGATGGGGGATTCAGGAATTATGAGCTCGCCCGTGCGAGAGAGTTCAAGACCGTTTTCAGTAGCGCGATATGCAACGCGGGCAGAAGGGTCAATGACCCAAATATTTTCAATTCCAAAAATGCGATATTCCTCAGCTTTAGCGGCGGCACGACGAAGTGTGTCCTCGGGGGAGAGGATTTCGATCACCAGAAGCGGAGGATGAGTTAGCACTGGCTCACGTTGGGCATTACTGCGTATGACAGCAATGTCAGGAACGCGAAAACGGCGTACTGAAGTCTTGATCCGTTGTTCAGTGAGGGTAATTACCTTCCACTCATTTCTTTTTTGAACAAAAATACTGCCGAGCAATGACTGCAGAAATGCATGATCAAACTCGCCCACGCTGCGCTCCTCCAGCTCTCCATCCACAAGTTCGCAGTCGTGCTCGAAGACCGTGGAAAGGTATTCTTCCTCGGTCATGGAGCGTTCGAAGGTGGGCTGGGTTGCCATTGGATAATTATGCGCTCCTTTTCACGATTTTTCTAGAGTTCCATGGATTGCGTGGCGACGAGGGATTTGGATTTGGCGATGAAGTCAGCGAGGGGGATGGAGCCCTGATCGCCTTTGGCGCGGGTGCGGACGCTGACAGCGTTGGCCTCGGCTTCCTTGTCGCCGAAGACGAGGATGTAAGGAGTTTTTTGGTTGGCGAAGTCACGGATTTTGCCGTTCATTTTTTCGTTGCGGTCGTCGATCTCGACGCGGAAGCCGGCAGCGGTGAGTTCGGCGGCGATTTTTTTGGCGTAGTCGTGGTGGCGCTCGCTGATGGGGACGAGACCCATTTGCACGGGGGCGAGCCAGAGCGGGAATGCGCCGGCGTAGTGCTCGATGAGGACGCCGAAGAAACGCTCGACGGAGCCAAAGAGCGCGCGGTGAACCATGACGGGCTGGTGACGCTCGCCATCTTCGCCGACGTACTCGAGCTCGAAGCGCGCGGGCAGGTTGAAGTCGAATTGGACGGTGGAGAGTTGCCACAAGCGGCCGAGAACGTCGACGAGCTTGACGTCGATTTTAGGGCCGTAGAATGCGGCTTCGCCGGGGATGGTTTTGTAGGCGATGCCTTTGCGTGTAAGTGCGCGCTCAAGACCGCCGACGGCGAGGGCCCAGTTTTCATCGGAGCCGGCGTAGTGCGCGCGGTCGTTGGGATCCCAGGTGGAGAGCTCGACTTTGAATTCAGTGAAGCCGAAGGTTTTGAGGACAGCTTCAGCGAAATCGATGCAGGCGACGACTTCATCTTCAATTTGGCCGGGAGTGCAGAAGATGTGCGCGTCGTCCTGAGTGAAGCCGCGGACGCGCAGGAGGCCGTGCATGGTGCCGGAGCGCTCGTAACGATAGACGTTGCCGAGCTCGGCGAGACGGACGGGGAGATCGCGATAGCTGCGCGGAGAATTTTTGTAGATGAGGATGTGTCCGGGGCAGTTCATCGGCTTGAGGCGATACTCGGCGTCATCGAGTTCCATGGGGGTGTACATGTTACCGGAGTAGAAGCCCTCGTGGCCGCTGATCTTCCAGAGTTCGCGGCGCATGACGTGGGGAGTGAAGACGAGCGAATAACCGCGGCGGAGACATTCATCGCGCATCCAGTCTTCCATGATTTTGCGAATGATTCCGCCCTTGGGATGCCAGAAGATGAGACCTGCTCCGGCGATGTCCTGAATGCTGAAGAGGTCGAGCTGCTTTCCGAGTACGCGATGGTCGCGTCGAGCGGCTTCTTCAAGGCGCGCGAAGTGTGCGTCCATTTCCTTCTGCGAGAAGAATGCGGTTCCGTAGATGCGCTGGAGCTGGGGGTTCTTTTCGTCGCCGAGCCAGTATGCGCCTGCGAGCGAGAGAACTTTGAAGGCCTTGACGCGTCCGGTGGATGGGACATGAGGGCCGCGGCAGAAGTCGAGGAATTTGCCATTGCGATAGAAGCTGACCAGGTCGCCTTCCTGTGTGAATTTGTTGACGAAGTGGGTCTTCATGAAATCGCCATCGCGTTCGAACTCGGCGAGTGCTTCAGCGCGTGGTGTGGCTTCGCGAACAAATTTTTCATCGCGCGCGACGACTTCAGCCATTTTGGCTTCGATTGCGGCGAGGTCTTCAGGAGTGAAGGGAGTCTCGCGGTAGAAGTCGTAGAAGAATCCGGCATCGGTTGCAGGGCCGTGGCCGAGCTTGGTCTCGGGGTAGAGCTCGAGGACGGCGGTGGCAAGGACGTGAGCGGCGGAGTGGCGCACGACTTTGAGAGCTTCGGGGTCCTTCTCGGTGAGCAGGGCGAGCGCGGTGTCTTCGGTAAGCGGAGTGGAGAGGTCGACGAGGCGCGGAGCGGCGGAGTTCTCGGCGGCGTACATGGCGGATTCGGCAGACTCGGCAATGTGGTCATCCGGTGTGCTGGCGGCAGCGGCGGCCGGAGTGAGCGGAGTGAGGCGCGCGGCAATGGAGGCAGCTGCGAGGCGAGGCGAGATGGCGTTGGCGATATCGAACGGAGTTGTGCCGGAGGGCACCTCGCGAATGGCGCCGTCGGGAAGAGTTACGGAGATGATTTGCTTGCTCATAATGGGTTCCTGAAGATGGCGAAGGGTAATTGCGGATTTTGCTGTTCTTATAGGATAGTTTGATTAGGGGTGATGCGTCGAGTTTGGGTGATGCGGAGTTGCTCAGATTTGCGGCAAAGGCGTGGATTATTGTTATGGATAGCGAGGTGAGAAGATGCGCTGGCTTTATTTGATTTTATGGATTGCGGTTTGTTTTGGCGTAGCGGGAGTGAGCGGAATGTGGACGGCGAGTGAGGTTGCCGGCTGGTACCGCACACTGACGCGGCCATTTTTTGCGCCGCCGGATTGGGTCTTTGGGCCGGTGTGGACAGTGCTCTACTTAATGATGGCGGTAGCGGTGTGGCTGGTGGCGACGGCGGATGCCACGACGCCGGTTGCGATTGCTGCGCGCAATCTGGGTGTGGTTATATTTCTGGTGCAACTGGCGCTGAACTTTGCGTGGTCGTGGATATTTTTCAAGCAGCACTGGCTTGGCGTGGCACTGATTGAAGTGATTGTGTTGTGGGCAGCGATTGGCGCGACGATTTTTATTTTTAAAGAGAGCTCGAAGATTGCGGCGGCGCTGTTGATTCCTTATTTATTGTGGGTGAGTTTTGCGTCGGCGCTCAATGCGGGGTTCTGGTATTTAAATCGCAGATAAGAGCGGAGGCCCACTGAGGAGAGAGCCAGCGCAATCGATTATTTTAAAGTGGGCTCATTTGAAAGTGCCGGGGCGGCTGGCTGGATTCTGGTGTAGAGGTCGCAGCCGTAGCCCCATTGCAAGGGCGCGATGCGGTGACCGTGGAGCGTGATCCACATGTGCTCGGGAGCTTTCTCTATTAGTTGGAAGTCAGCAGGGTTCAGGAATTGAGGGAATGGGCGCAATGACTTGTCGTCGCCGCCATATGCGCCGTAGCAGTTAGCGACGCCCTGAACCTGGGCGAGGTCCTTGTTTTCTTCGGCGTAATCGAGCTCGACAAGGTGGCGGAAGTAGGGCTTGTACATGTCGTAAGTGCGGCCTTCGACGGCGACGATGGAATCGCGCGAGGGAAGCTTTGAGAGCAGAAGCGCAGGTTGATGCTCGGCGGCGTGGAAGGAATGGAGCTCTTCAGCGCGCTGGATGAGACTGACTCCGACGACGGGGAGATGCGCAAGGATGACGACCAACAAAACAAAGAGCGAGAAGTTTCGCAGTCGCGGTGTGGATTGATGGATGGTCAGGAGGGTGAGGGGAATGATGGTGGCGAGGGCAGTGAAGTAATGGCCCTGGTTGCGGAAGGCCGCGTAGGTCATCACGGAGATGGCGGCGGCGACGAGGATGAGGGACCACTCGACGATACGCGCGGTCTTGATGTGGATGAGAAGCCAGGCGAGGAGGAGCAGGTTGACGAGAACGGTGATGAAGAAGACGCCCATGAATGCGATGTTGTGCTGGAGCATTCCGGTTGTGATGGTGTGGAGGAGGGTTCCTTTGGCTGCGTCTTGGGAGACGACGCCGAGTCCGGTTTTGTGGCCGAGTGCATGAGTGACAAAACGGTGGAGCGAGGTTGGATCCAGGAGGTAGAAAACTAATGCGACGATGGCAATGATGATTGCAGCGACAATGGCGACGATGGCAAGCTGTTTGAGAGCGCGGGGGAGGGAATCGGATTTGGCATGGTAGCGGAGAAAGATTTGAAGAGCGACCCATGCTGCGGTGAGGATGCCTAAATATGGATGCGCCAGGAAGGTAAGTGCGACGAGAAAGCCGCAGAGAGGCGCGTTGAATTGCTCACGACCAGCGCATAACATCAGGAGGCCGAAGAGAGCGATGCCGAGGGCTTCAGGGCGGTCGTTGGTGAGGAAGGCGATGGGAAGGATGAGGATGGCGAGAATCGAGAGAGTGCGGAGGAGGCTTGATTGCTGCTTGATGACGGCGATGAGGAGGACGCCAGCGCAGAATAATCCGCAGAGGTAGTTGAAGACGGTGCCGGTGTAAGCATTCTGCGGAAAGATGAAGGCGTAGATGCCGAAGAGCAACGGCATGAGCGGCGTGTAATGCGCGTAGAGACGCGGAGTCATGTCGTTCATGTAAGGTAGGGCGGCGGAGGTGAAGTGGCCGGTTTGGGCGAGGCTCCAGCCGGCGTCACGGAAGACGTAGACGTCCTGGCCGTTGATCCATGGGGCGAGCACTAAGGTGATGAAAAGCCAGAGGACGAAGCTGAGAGTGAAGAGAGCAATCCAGATGCGCGCTTTCATCTTTGAGGTCCTTTTGCAAGTGTTTATTTCTTGGCGTCTTTTTCTTCGTGATACTCCATCTCGGTGTTGATGGCCCAGATGTTGTCTTTAGTGGTGACTCCGTTGATGATGTTTTCAACGGCGGTCATTGCGGTGAGCATGGAGTGGTCCTGATTATTGTACTTATGCATACCGTTGCGTCCGACAAGAAAGAGGTTGCCGATGTTATCAACGTAATCGCGAATGAGATTGAACTGGTCATAACTTCCGAAATATGCGGGATAAGTTTTGGGAACGTGGACGACGTGCGAATCTTCAACATCTTCGGCATTGAGGATGCCGATTTTGGCGACTTCACTGATGGCGAACGAGGACATTTCTTCATCGGAGAGTTTCCAGAGCGGGTCAGTTTCGTTGCAGAAATATTCGAGGCCGATCCAGGTCTTTTGTTTGTCGGCAACTAACCAGGGGCTCCAGTTATTGAAGATTTGCAAGCGGCCAACGGTGACATCGGGCTCCTGAATGTAGATCCAGTTGTCCTTAAGCTTGCCGCCGTCGTCTTCAGTGACGATAAGTTTTCTGGAGAGGAGTCCGACGGTGATGAAGTCGCGGTACATGAGTCCTTCACTGACGTCGACGACATTTTTCGGAACTGGCGAGCCGATGGCGCGGATGAGATCGCGCACGGGCATGGTGGAGAAGAAGTAATCGCCGGAGTAGGTGGTGCGAATTCCATTTGCGTCGATGGCTTCGATGGAGCTGATGTTGTTGTTTTCGACATGGATGCGATCGACGTTGAGGCCGTGGTGAATTTCGCCGCCTTGTTGAAGGATGAGTTTGGCGGCGTGTTCCCAGAGTTGGCCGGGGCCGAACTTGGGATAGAGGAAGCGCTCGATGAGCGAGGTTTCAGTTTGTTTTTGCGCGATGCCGGAGCTGCGCTTGCTGAAGAATTTTCCGAAGTAATGTTTGACGACGGCGGTGAGCGAGAGGCCTTTGATGCGTTGCGCGCCCCACTCGGCGCTGATCTCGTGGCAGGGAACGCCCCAGACTTTTTCAGTGTAGGACTTGAAGAAGGTAAGGTAGAGCTGGCGGCCGAAGCGGTTGATGAAGAAGTCTTCGAGGGTTTTTTCATCGCGCTGCGGCAGGATGGCGGAGCGCATGTAACTGAAGCCGCATTTGATGGTGCGAGCGAGGCCCATTTTGCGCAGAGTGTCGGCGGTGATGCGAATGGGGTAATCGAAGAAGCGGCGCAGAAAGTAGATGCGGCTTTTGCGCTCGCGGATGAGCATGACGAGGTCTTCAGTCTCGGGATTGTGGGTGAGGGATGTGTCGGGGAGATCGCGCTGTTGGCCCTGATAGCGGAGTTCGCCATCTGGTTGAGTACCGGCTTCAACAGGCATGAGGTTGAGCCACCACTGCATGACGCGGTCAGATTTTGAGAAGAAGCGATGGCCGCCGATGTCCATGCGGTTGCCCTTGTAGCGCACGGTGCGTGAGATGCCGCCAATATCGTGGGAGGCTTCAATAAGGATGGGCTTGATATTGGTTTGGCGCAGTAATTCAAGGGCGGCGGTGAGACCTGCCGGTCCTGCTCCGATGATGATGGCGGTGCCTTGTTTCATTCCTTGATAATCTCCGTGGCGAGCGAGGGGCTAGGGAAGTGATCGTGTGAAAGGGATTGAATGGGCTGAAAAATTCCCTAAGTTGCTGGTGGAATAGCGCCACACTATTGAATCGGCTGGATTTCAGAATACTGGAGTTCTCAGATGGCTGTCCAACGCGCAGGGGTAATTAGCCAAAGTATTTGCAGGCGATGGTGCGGGGGACGATAATGATCTCAACTGTGAGGCGGACGAGGTGAATCGAGGCGCCGTCCACTCACCTTATGCACGCGGTTATCGTCAGAGTCGTTGATGGCAGTCATAATTGCCTGTTTGATCGGGCCCATTTTTTAAAAATCTGGAAAGGTTCGTTGAGGGCAGAGATATTTTATCTATCTATGAAAACACCTGCAGCGGAGATGCCAGCGAGCGCACATCTTGACCGGGTAAAGCTGCGAGCGGAGCTTTTGAAGTGGTACATGCAGCACAAGAGGGATCTTCCGTGGCGGGATACGAACGATGCGTATTGCGTTTGGGTTTCTGAGATCATGTTGCAGCAGACGCGTGCTTCGGTGGTGGCGGATCATTATCGCGTCTTCATACAGCGATTTCCGACAGTAAAGGCACTGGCCGAGGCGCACGAGCAGGAGGTGCTTGCTCGATGGAGCGGTCTTGGCTACTACAATCGAGCGCGGAATTTGCATAAGGCGGCGAAGTTTATTGTGGCCGAGCTGAAGGGCGTGTTGCCGAAGAGCGCGGCGGAGTTGCGAAGATTGCCGGGGATTGGCAGTTATACGTCGGCGGCGATAGCAAGCATTGTGCACAATGAGCCGGTTGCGGTGGTGGATGGAAATGTGGAGCGCGTGATTGCGCGATTGACAGGGCTTGAGGTTGACAAGAAGAGCAAGTCGAAGCGGGCGATTGAGGCGGTGGCGCAGGAGCTGGTTGAGCGTCGAGAACCGGGGGATTTTAATCAGGCGATGATGGAGCTTGGCGCGACGGTTTGTGTGCCGCGCAATCCACCGTGCAGGAATTGCCCGATAGCGTCGCACTGCGTGACACGCGGGGAGCACAAGACGGCGCCACGGGCAGCGATGACGAGCATGGATGTCAGCTATGCGCTGGCGACGCGATTGCGTTATGAGCTGAAGAAGGGGAAGGAAAAAGCTGGCGAAGGCGCATTGCGGCGGGAGGTGCTGCTGATACAACGCGCGGCAGATGAGACTGTGATGTCGGGAATGTGGGAGCTGCCGAAGTTGCGCAGCGAGAAGATTCCAGTGAGCGAATTGCGCATGACGTTACGCCACGCAATCATGCAGGTGAACTACAAGGTAAAAATACGGACGGTAATAGAGCCGGATGTGGAGAATCTGATAGCCGAAGCGCCAGCGGGGCGCGAGCAGCGGTGGGTGGCGATGAAGGATGCCGAGGAGATGGCGCTGACGGGCCTGGCGCGCAAGGTGCTCAAGCAGGCGAGGCTGCTTACGGAGAAGATTGAGGAATAGATTTTTATTGAATTCAGATAGAAAGTGTTGATTCGAGGAGTTGATTCACGAATCTTTCAAGATTTTGAGCGCATCCAATTGGTCAGAGAAGCAGGTAGAATGGAGAAGCAGGCTTTCGAGCGCACTTTCCCGTACTTCCTCTGACTCGAATGATTATGCATATGCTCCGCTGTGGAGCGCAACCTGAGATTGGCAAACAACAACTCTGAGATCCACAAACAAATAACAATTTTCAATTAACAAATTCAAGCAACAAGGAGAGATATCAATGGCAAGCAAGGCATCTGCTGTGTGGACAGGTTCACTGAAAGAAGGCAAAGGAACCATATCAACCGCAACCGGCGTACTTTCAAACGCCAATTACTCATTCGCGACCCGTTTTGAGGGTGCGGATTCCGGCACGACCCCCGAAGAGCTGATAGCAGCGGCACACGCGAGCTGCTTCTCGATGGCGCTTGGCGCGCAACTCGGCGGAGCAGGATTGACACCGACGAAGATTGAGACGCATGCCGCGGTGACACTGGCGAAGGTTGGCGAGGGTTTTCAGGTTACGAAGATCGCACTGACGACGACGGCGCATGTGCCGGGAGCAAGCAAAGAGGTATTTGACAAGGCGGCAGCGGATGCCAAGGGTGGCTGCCCGATCTCGAAGTTGTTTGCGAACAACACGGAGATTTTGCTGGATGCGAAGCTGGTCTAAGCTGGGTTGCGTAAGTAAAGGCAAGTGCAGGAAAAAGCCAGCCGATTCAAGATGATTGAATCGGCTGGTTTTTTTATTTATGGCGCAGATTGTTGTGTGGCGGTGCGGGCGTTGTTGATGAAGGCACGAATTTTGGCGGGGTCCTTTTTTCCGGGCGAGAGCTCGACGCCGGAAGCGACATCGACGCCCCAGGGTGCGAGGAGGCGGATTGCTTCAGCGACATTGAGCGGAGTGAGACCGCCGGCGGCGATTAACTTCAGGGTGCGGTCTTTAGTGAAGAGATTATCCTGTGCGGATTCCCAGTCGAAGGTTGTGCCGGTTCCACCGACGGCGGAGGCAGTGCGCGAATCGACGAGGATGGCGTCGATGGCGGGGATTTGCGCGAGGCGCTGAATTTGACCGGCGGCATTGGAGTGGAAGTGGACGACATGCAGGATGCGCAGAGATGAGCCGAAGTGCGCGCGGAGCTGGGTGGGCAAGTTGTTCTCGGTGGCACCATGCAGTTGAACTCCGGAGAGAGAGCAGAGATCGACGGTGCGCAGGATTTCAGCGAAGGGTGCATCGACGAAGACGCCGATTTTCTCGATTGCTTGCGGGAGATGCTGCGTGATGGCGGCGACATGCCCGGCGGTGACGCGGCGTGGACTGGGCGCGAAGACAAAGCCGATGGCGTCAGCGCCTGCTTCAGCGGCGAGTAGCGCGTCATCGAGCGATGTGTTGGCGCAGATCTTGATCCACATTGGAAATCCCTCTTCTGTTATTGTGCGGCAGCTTTCAGAAGCCCGGCGAGTGCGAGGCCGGGGTCGGGTTGACGCATAAAAGTTTCGCCGATGAGGAATGCGTCGAAGCCGGCGTTACGGAGTTGAATGATGTCGGTGGAAGTTTGTATGCCGCTTTCAGTGACGCGGACGAGATTGCGCGGGATGCGATCGACGAGTTCTAGGGAACGATTGAGATCGACTTCAAAGGTGACGAGGTCGCGATTGTTGACGCCGATGGCTTCAGCACCGTCGTTTCCGAGTGAATCGAGGACGCGAGAGAGTTCGTCAGCGGTGTGGACTTCAACGAGGAGGTCGAGCGAGAGGTTGTGTGCGGATTGAGCGAATCGTTTGAGTTCGTCATTGGTGAGGGCGGCGGCGATGAGGAGGATGGCATCGGCTGCGTTGGCGCGCGCTTCAAAAATCTGGTAGTCGTCAATGATGAAGTCCTTGCGCAGGCAAGGCAGGGGAACGGCGGCGGAGGCGAGGCGGAGATTTTCAAGAGAGCCGCGGAAGAAGGGCTCATCGGTGAGGACGGAGAGGACTGCTGCGCCGCCACGGAAGTAGCTTTGAGCGAGTTGGGCAGGATTGAAGTCGTCGCGGATGAGGCCTTTTGAGGGAGAGGCTTTTTTGATTTCGGCGATGATGGCGTGGCCGGCATTCTGGCGCAAGGCAGCGGCCCAGCCCCGGGGGTGATGAAGGTAGGCCTGGCATTCGAGTTCTGAGAGGCTCACGCGCTCACGGGCTCGGTCGACGGTGACGCGAGTGGTGGAGAGGATGTTGTCGAGATAAGTGGTCATGAATTTCAGTAAGAAGCGGGGAAGATCCTGCTTCAATTCTATTTTCTCAGAGACGGCATGAAGTTATTCAATTTGTGCCGCTAAATTGAACCGGAAGAGTGTTGCAAGCAGTGAGCGAAATTGCAGAGCACCGAACAAGTAAGCGCATTTGAAGAGAGAGTTGTAGCTGCCTTTGAAGGCTTTGCCTGCGGCATTTTGTATTGTTACTGATATACAATTTTCATGCATTGAATGCGGCAAATACGTGAGGAATTGCTGATATTTTGGAGCGGTTGATTTTGAGTGGTGGAGCGGCGGAGGAAGGGGAGAAGATGATCATCCGCGTAAACGGTGGAGCGATGGAAGTGCGCGAGGGGACGATGGTGGCGGCTGCACTGATGAATGCGGGTGTGTCGACAAGAAGGTCAGTGAATGGAGAGGCGAGAGGGCCGGTGTGCGGGATGGGGATTTGCATGGAGTGCCGCGCGAGGGTGAATGGTGTGGCACATGTGAGGAGTTGCCAGATGGTTTGCGAGCCGGATATGGAGATAGAGACGGAATGAATGCGCACTTTGATGTGGTGGTGGCGGGTGCGGGGCCGGGCGGAATGGCAGCGGCAACGGTGGCGGCTGAGGCGGGGATGCGTGTTTGTCTGATCGACGATAATCCTGCGGCGGGTGGACAGATTTGGCGCAGAGATGCTCAGGTGGGCGCGAAGAAAAATTCAGAGGCGTTGAAGTGGAGTGCGCGGTTGCGTGCGTCGGGTTGCGAGTTGAGGCAGGGTTGGCAGGTGGTGGACCGGAGCGCGCCGGGAGTGTTGCTGGTGGAGCGTGAGGGTGAGGGTGAGGAGATTGGGTTTGAGCGATTGATTTTGGCGAGTGGAGCGCGGGAAAGATTTTTGCCATTTCCGGGTTGGACGCTGCCGGGAGTGATGGGCGTGGGCGGGGTTCAGGCGCTGGTGAAGGGTGGTATGATTGCTGAAGGAAAGCGCGTGGTGGTGGCGGGGAGCGGGCCGCTGCTACTGGCCGTAGCTGCAAGTTTG
>VFSW01004515.1_pt1 | contig 20737 bp, 22 predicted proteins | sample 5358111 | NCBI WGS metagenome assembly VFSW01 (sample SAMN11554181, study PRJNA540505) | mine drainage metagenome | isolation source: sediment from site ElyBrook_90M | place: USA: Ely Copper Mine, Vershire, VT | collected 2017
CAAAATTAACAAAAAAGAAGATCAAGTTTTTCAATTTAAAAAATAATAAAAAATGGAAGAACGGTTTCGCTTAAAGTGCAGCGTCTTCTGCCCAGCCTTTTACGAAGATACCATTCTTGTGGAGAGGAACTGGTTGACCAGGTGTGTAAGTCATTGGTCTCATCCAGAAAATTGCCTTTGTTGGGCAAACTCCTATGCATGCACCGTCTGAGATGCATCTTTCTGGATAGAACACAAATGCTTTACCTCTCTTCCAGCCTTCAACAGGCTTTACACGAAGAACGTCCGGGCCAAGAGAAGTACAGATCTCTACGCAAAGCGCACAGCCTATACATCTCTGTTCATCGATGTCTGGAATGATTGCTATTGGCATTCTAATTTTGATCATCTATCGTTTGCTATTTAAACCATCTGCAAAATTCATAACGGAGTTATAGAATTATTCTACAATCACAGAATAAAAGAAAAACAAAAAGAAAGTATAATTGAAATTTTTATTTCTTTATTTGGCGCATTGCTTCAATCTGGCCTGATGTTACCCAGTCGAGCAATTCTGCAGATGTAGGATTTAGATCTCCTTTTTGATTCATCATATTGTGAACCCAAATCCAATTTATCTGGTTTAATAATGGTTTGTTTTCCTCATCGCCTTTTCGAACTTTACTTCGAAGATCTTTTGGGATGGTACTCCACCATTGTTCAAAGGTTCTACCCATGTTCAGATCAATTTTGATTCATATAATTAAGTCTTTTGTAAATCATACAGATAATATAATGATGTTAGCGGTTCTAAGCGCTAAACGTTTAAAGGTACTCTGAAAAGATTTTCAATTCTTGCAGGTTAAAGTCCTAGGCGCGGCAAAAGAAGTAGGCAGATCAGCCTTTCAAGTTAATTGCGATGGGGTAAGTTTTTTGTTAGATTATGGAGTAGAACTAGGAAAGGAATCATCTTATCCACTGCAAATAAGCCCACAGGAGATTAATGCTGCCATCATAACCCATGCGCATCTAGATCACTCAGGTAACGTACCTTCACTTTTTGTGCATGGTAGCACTGATGTCTATGCAACCCCACCAACTTTTGACCTCTCAAGATTGTTGATAGAGGACATGGTAAGACTTGAAAAAAGTAAACTTCCTTTTGACCTGTCAGATGTGACCAAAATGATGATGCATTCAAAAGAAATCAAATATAGAGAAAAAGTGACTCGCGGTAATGCCTCCTTTGAGCTATTAGAATCTGGTCATGTACTAGGCGGTGCATCTGTTTTGGTAGAGTCACAAAACAAGAGATTATTTTATACAGGAGATATCAACCCCAGAGGATCACGTATGTTAAGGGAGGCAGATCTTGACCTAGGTGAGATTGATTTGCTAATCACTGAAAGCACTTACTCGCAAACAGATCAGATGCCACGTCTTGAAGCAGAAGAGAAATTCATCGAATTTGCGTATGAAGTTTTGGATAGAAAAGGAATACTCTTTGTACCTGCCTTTTCTGTTGAAAGATCACAAGAAATAGCCGTGGTGTTAAAAAATGCTAAATTTAAACATAAAGTCATCATGGATGGCATGGCTGTAAAGGTAAACGAAATAATGTTAAAATATCCAGAATATCTACGTGACGCAAAAGTTTTTGCTGATTCTGTGAATCATGCGGTTTGGGTAAGAGGTGAAAAGGAAAGAAGAAACATGTTAGACGAACCAGCAGTAATCATATCTCCTGCTGGCATGTTAGTTGGAGGATCTGCCGTTTTCTATTTACAAAATCTAGCTCTTGACAAGAAAAACGGCATAGCACTAGTCTCTTATCAGGGAGAAAGAACTCCTGGAAGAAAACTTTTGGAGACAGGTCGCGTCAATATTAGAGGCAAGGAGTCCAAGGCAGAATCAGAAGTAAGACAGTTTGAGTTTTCCGGTCATGCTGATAGGACAGCTCTTTTTGACTTTATAAAAAAAATTAGGGGAAATCCAAAGGTTCTCACGGTTCATGGCGATAATGAGTCATGTACAAAATTCGCTGAAGAGATACATCAAAAATTTGGCTTTGATGCCCATGCGCCTAATGCGGGCGAGGTAATCACCACATAACATGCAGACTAATCCTACAATAAATCTAAATTTTACAATCAATAGTGGTCAGGTATTTCTTTGGGATAAGATCGAAGATAGATGGTTTGGTATTAACGGGGATGATCTTTTAGTTATAAAAGAGCCTTTCAAGATAGAAGCATCCCCAAAAAGTGTTCGCCGCTTTTTTAGACATGATGACAATCTGGATAAGATATTATCAGGCATTAGAAGAGACAATCTTGTCGGTACTGCGGTAAAACAATTTTCGGGTTTGAGACTTATAAGACAAGATCCTTTTCAGTGCTATATTTCATTTATATGTTCATCCAACTCGTCCATACAAAACATCAAGAATATGCTAGTAAGGCTATGCCAAAAATTTGGCAATAAGGTAGAATTCGAAGGCAGGCAGTTTTCTACTTTTCCTAGTGCAGAAAGGCTAGCAAATGTTACTACAAAAGACTTACTTTCATGTGGTCTTGGATTCAGGGCAAAATATGTAAGAGAGGCAATCAAGGCAGTAAATTTGGAAAAAATAGAGTTTGAATCAATAAGGAAGATGGACTACAAATCTGCGCTTGAGACCCTAAAGACAGTGCGAGGTATTGGTAATAAAATTGCTGACTGTATACTTTTGTTTTCACTTGACAAGATGGAATCTTTTCCCATAGATAGATGGACACAGAGAATTTTACAAAAGTATTATCCAGCAATATTTGATGGTATGCATGGAAAATCTCTAACAGAAAAAAAATATAGCAGCCTACACAAAAAAATTATAGAACATTTTGGCCCCTATGCAGGATATTCACAACAATTCCTTTTCAAAATGGAAAGGGATCTAAACAAAAAGAAATGGTTGTAAAAACCCTTAATATGGATACCAATTGCCCGATACTTGGGCCTGTAGCTCAGCATGGATAGAGTGCTGGACTTCTAATCCAGTGGTCAAGGGATCGAAGCCCTTCGGGCCCGTTTACACATACGGAGCGAGTCCCTGTTGTCTGCCATTTTCCAGAACTACTTTTCCGTTTGGCAAAGTCCCAACGAATCTCCAGTTTTCTGCAATCAACTTTTCTGCTTCATCGCTTGTTATTACTCATATTCCGCAATAAGGCGATCTTGATCTTTTTTGGCGCAAAAAATTAGATTCCTTTGTTGATCTTAACATGCACTCGTGCCTGAGGAGCGTTATTTTAGGCCGTAAAAAGGGTAAAAAAATACCAATTTGCTTATTGTGGAATATAGGTTACTATTGTCTGAACTAGAAATTGTAGACATCCATATCAGTTTGTTTGTAAAGGGGCTTGACTCATCACGTGTCTGCAGTCAGTACAGTAAGTGTATTTTCCATCAGTATTCAGATTTACACAATAACATATGCAAATCACACCTTTCAGTCCTGACTCATCATACATCAACATGTAGGTACGTACAGAAACTAATAGCCTTGAACAATAGTTTTGGTCTTACATATGCCTGAATCTAATTCTATGAAGTCTTCAACTGCTGACGCTCAAAAATTAAGTGTAGGTAACCAACAACTTGACAATGACGACACAATCCATTACAAGAGCTGAATTCCATGTGCTCTCCTATGAGTCAACAATTCTTCCTCGTTTGATACAACATATCCGCACATCTCACACCTAAGAAATCCAAAGTCTTCAATTGGTACCTCCCTGGCTAGTAAGAGATTTGTGGAGTCTATTCTACGTATGTTATACCCCGATCGGTTTGTTTCTTTTAGAAATAATTTCAGGATTTCCCACACATTTTCCTCATTTATTATGACTGAGGCTTCTTCGGATTTGGCATCAAATCCATGATTTCTTAAATAATTTGCTAGCTCTGTTGCTATTTCAACATCACATGCACAGTCTACAATCATCATGTTATGATTCCAATTTTACTCTTTGCCGGTAAAAAATATGCCTATTAACAATTATTCAATGATTTAATAAAAAATCAAAAAACTATAGTAACGCACAAAGACTATTTATGTAAACCTTCTGATTAGTAGAGTCTATTATTTTTAAAAAAATACAACATTGCCACAATTTATTATCATCAGTTTTTGAATTACATTATGAAGGATGTTGAGATAAAATTGGAAAATTTGAACATAAAGCCTTATGAAGTAATCAAAGGCAAAGTCCAGGTAAATTATCGCGGCAGGTATGATGGCATAGTCGTAAATACGCAGATATTAAACTCCAATCAGCTCATAGTGTACAAGTCGTATAATAATAAAACAATCTCGCAGAATGTATCACGATTATTTATCAATAGAAATGACATGCTACAAAATTCTGCTGAATTTACAGCTTCAATCGAGTTTGAACCAAAAGAACCTCATGATGTAAAGTTTAGAGTTTCAATAATACAGGAGCACAAGGAAATAGAAAGTGATATTTTGTTTGCAAAATTAACTTCCTAATGATAAATTGGGCTTTTTATTACTTAGGATGTTAGTGCACCTGGAACTATATCAACCTCTCCTTTCATCCATGGATGAACCTTACAATAATACGGAAGATTGACTTCATGCGTAAACAAGAATGTATAGGATTTTCCAGGCATTATTGCCTCAGAACCAAAATCGCCACTATATGCATCCTTGTATGATTTAACAGGAGTAACATAATGTGCGGTAGAATCTTGATTTTTCCATACTACAAGATTGTCAACACCAAGCTGAACGTCTTGCTTCTTTGGAACAAAGTTTTGCTGTTGGTCTTGGTTTAAGGAGCCAGTAACAATTATTATTTGCGTGGTTTGACCAGGTTTTAGAATTTTCTCTGGAATTATTGGTTTGGCATTATATTCTGGGATATAATATTGTTGATAGTATGAAATACCAACCGCTGCCCCCACTATGACTGCAATCAATGCTATTCCATATGCGTGACTCGATGTTGGAACGCTCAACTAATCGTTGATCTTTTTTTTGTCTTATAAAGCTATACGCCATACTTGATGTCTAGAGATTCTTAAGGTCTGACTTTCCTATTACAGGATCTTTCAAATTCTCCAAGTTTACTGCTTTTATTTCAGGCGTAACAACAGACGATTGAGATGACGGTGGTTTTACAGACGATTCCTTTGGTGGAATTTGCCCTGACAGTCCAGATCCTCCCAATGATTTGGCTTCAGCCTGTGGTTGTGGAGGAGGTGCAGGCACCTTCTTTGCCTCGCTTAGACCATGCCTATAGAGATGGAATAGGCCAGCAAATACCATAAGCCCTAGTCCTACTAAGAATAACGAAAAGTTCTTCATTCCAGCCAGCACTGCGTTGTACGCGGCTATGTTTATGTATACTTGAAATATCAAGAGGGCAATGATGAGCCAGTTTATCCATTTGCCTGAGAAATTTATCTGGGCCGTTTTATGAGGTCCTTTTGAAGCAGCTAATTTTGCTTTTCTCTCCGCTTCTTTGGCAAGCGATATCATCATGTATGAAAATCCAAAGCCAATCGGTATAAGAAGCAGCATTATCGTATAGAAAAACACAGGATCTATCACAAGCCTTGCAACTAGCGGTTTTGCTACATCTGGCGAGATGTAAAATCCCCAATAAGTGGTTACCATGACTTGGGTTATACCAGTTATTCCAAAGGCTGTAATTATTGGCCTGTCTTTCCAAGAGAATTTTTTATACCTATCAATAAATGGCGTCATAGCTATCGCTACAATGAATACACCAGGCCACAGGACTCCAGTTACAAATTTATCATATTCAGTTCTAAGGAAAGCATAGATTCCCGTAAGATACCATTCAGGGACCGTTATACCTGGCGGTACGGTAGGTTGGAACTTTGAGCCCAAGTCAACTGGAAATACTCCACCTGTTATCAATACTGCGCCAGAAATTGCCATCACCATTGGTACGTCAAATACTAAGAATCTAGGAAGATGCACTGCCATCAACCCAAGCATTACCACCGGTAAAATGAAGACGTGTAGCGTATAGAATCTCAATATAAAGTCTGCAAAGCCAGAACCAAACATCGCATCTCTAACAGTTGGTCCAATTACAGGTATAGAATTAGTAAGCGAAGCTGCTATACTAATCGCAAGTTCTGCGCGTTCACTAAATATGATATCATAACCAGTGAAAGCCTCTAGAATGGTTACTGTGCCCAGTACAACTCCAGTTACCCAGATAATCTCATTTCTTATCTTATATCTGCCACTAAAGTATTGATAGTACATGTGAAGAACTGCAAGAAGAACCATTGCGTTTGATGCATGATAGTGAATATTCCTGATCATAAACCCGTATGGAACAACATTGTTAATTTTAGCTACACTATCCCATGCCCTATCCAATATTGGTTCATAGTAGAACATCAATAATGCGCCGGTGACTCCCAGTATTATGAACATGACAAATGTCAACATTCCAAGGAATCCAAATGGACTTACAAATCTAGCTGGAAATGAAAACTTGGTACCAATGAATACAGTTCTCTCTAACCCATCCCATATCCAGTAGCAGAAATCCGCAAATCCGCTTCTACGTTTTAAGGAAACGACCATACCCCACTATTCCGTTTGCGTTGACATTCCATACTGCTGGTTTTATCCATATATCCCCACTATTATCAGCTTCAAGATAAAGTGTTGCCAGTACATTAGATGGAGGAGCTTGAAGAGATGCAGGACCAGCAAATGCTTTTCCAGTTAATGCATTATACATGCTACCATGACATGGACATTCGCCTCTTTTTCTACCATCCTGAGGCCAGTATTTCCACAAACACCATAAATGCAAACACACCATACTATAAACACGAAAAGCACTAACATCATCAACATTACCTCCCATCTCTGAAGGCAGCCTGATAAATTGCCATTTTTTAAATGCCTCTTGGTCAAGAACTGGATCTCCACTCATTGGATATGTTATGACTTGTGAACTGTTCATTGGGAATGTCTTAATATTGGCTACTGTACCATCAGGCAATATTGCCTGAACCTTCTTTGGTACTATGTTTGAAGGATTTGGCATGAACTGGCCCCAAGGAACAAAAGGTGCAAATGTAGTTGCAACACCTGCAGCTCCTAAAAGTTTAAGAAAGTCTCGCCTAGTGACTGTACTTCTAGTATCTTGTTCAGTCATCCAAAGCTCCGTGATTAAAAAATTGCATATAAATCTTGTCTAGGTTCTTCTTGAAAATCCTAATTTTTTAAAAGTAATAACAAATATCAAAGATGCTATTGCAAATCCAACCAATATTTCAGTCAAAACTATAAAATACTGATCGCTTTCACCTGATATAAAACTACTCGTGATAGAATTATTTACGTTAATTGTAATCTTTTTGTCAGATATGTTTCCTGCCTTATCTTTAGCAACGGCATCTATATGGTACTGACCATTCGGAAGTGTTCTAGTATCATATTGTATCGTGTTGTTATCAAAAACTGTTTGGCTTGGAAGATATATTGCAAGCCAGTTCTTTTCCAGAGGATCAGTTTCATTGATACTTAAATTAATATTGATTATACCTGAGACAGTAGAATCATTTGCTGGCGACTTGAATGTAATTACTGGCGGAGTATTATCTACAATAAATTTAAAATCCTTTGAAACAACATGCCCAACCGTATCTGATACAACAATTTTAAGATCGTGTGACCCTTCTGAAAGATTTTTAGCAATGATTGGAAATATGGTTTGGTTAAGCAGCTCAGATTTCAAGGAATCTAGGTAATATTTTTCATATTGTATGTTTTGGCCAGTTATTGTTGGCATGATCTTGTAGGTGTTATTGATGAATTGTGGAATTTCCAGATTTATCTGTGGAGAATTCTCATCTGGCAAAATGGTTGAAAACTTTGCTGCCATTGTTATTGATTCTGCAACTGATTCGCCCCCAAACAGCGTAGTATGAATCAGAACAGAATATACTCCTGTTTGATTGATAGGCACATAAACTTCGGTTGATGTTGTATCTTTATTTTTTATTGGATAAAATCCTCCTCCTTCACTAAATGGTGTGCTGGGACCTAGCCAGTCCCCACTTGGCCATCCCTGAAATTGCCCCAATATTCCAGCCGGAACATTTGTTTGAATTATTCTTCCTTGTGGGTCAATGACAAATATCGACAAATTAGTGTCGGGATCTTTCCAGGAAAAAATCATAGTAGCCGTGTTTATAGTTTTGTCGTCTATGTTAAAGTAGTATTCTCTCCAGTCACCTGCATTATATCGGTTTGACATGTCAAATCCCCCTCCCACGTATCCGTTTCCAAAAAGAGGGTTTCCAGATGATCCCCGAATAACAGTCGGTAGATCTTTTGGTTGTAGTTTTTTTAACACAACAAATGAGACAGGGACGTTAACCACGTGAGACTTGTCTCGAAATGAGATAAATCCTTGGTATACTCCTGATTTTTTATCAGATGGAACAACAAGTGTTGCATATATTGTAATTTTGCTATGAGGTTTTACTACCACGTTGTTTGAATCAAGCCATACCTCATTCCATTGTGTTTTTTTGTAATAGCTAGCGGTAATAGTATAATCCATCGAGGTAGCGTTTTGCTTGGTATCTCCAGACCAATACGAATATCTTGTGGGTACAGGATATACACCAACTAGCGGAATATGCCTAAATTTTAAATTTGGATCAGAGATTCTTACCTCCTGAACTGTCCCCCAGGAACCGCCCCTATTGACAAGTGAAAGTTCGTGCGATGTTGGTTGTGTATCATTGCGTTTATTGTTCCAGTCATAGGCATAAAGAGACGATAGTTCCAGGTCGCCAGCATAGGTTTTAGCAGAAGAATTCATAAACTCTGAGAATGGGAATGTGAGGTCAAGTATCATCAGAGACGTATCATGTGGAATTGGGTTTTGTTTTTGGAAAAAAGACAGTAAGTTTGTATGGTTTGTTATTTGAGCAAGTGGTACATAATCAGGCCTGTAAACCCCTTGTTTTTTAATTATGGAATCCTGTATGCGAGGTGTTGTAGTTCCGTTATATTGAGAAATTTTCATCATGCCAAGTTTTTGAGGCTCTATCGCTACTTTGATATTATTATCGGTTGGATTTTCAATGGTAAAGGCAGCAGTAGTTCTGTCTCCCGGGTATAATCTCCCGGCAAACCAAGGTGTTTCCGGAAATGATGTTGATGCATTTCCTAACTGAAATATATTTAATCCAAATGCAGAAGAATTCATTGAACTAATGGCAGGTTCCAGCACTTTCTGTACGTTAGAATATGTAGCGTTGTTGTAAACTACAAAAGTATTATCATTTCCCAGTACATAATTAACCGCACTTGTTACGTTAACTAGCCCAGATCCTTGCGAAAAAGGATCATTTCCTAGATCGGTTGCAGTAGACATGAGTATGTTTCGTACCACAAATGGGTTGTAAGGAATTCCCTTGTCGTGTAGAGCTTGCATTACGATTGCGGCTGAACCGGCTACAAGAGGAGATGCAAGACTTGTACCTCCAAATAGAGAAAATGAGCCTGTCGAGTTTTTGCTGTACTTTGTAACAGAGGTTGGCGTAAAACTATATTCGCCTATTGCCATTATGTCAGGTTTTGGATCTCCTATCAATGACGGCCCCTTACTTGAGAAACCTGATATGTCACCATAGTAAGCGGTACTATTTCCAAATCTTGGTTGATTCTTAAATGGACCATAACCCACAAAGACGTTATTAGTTACAGACCCCACTGTAAGACCAAATGGCGCGGCATCAGGACTTCCTATTGTCCCATATCCAGGTCCTGCATTACCTGAACTACTTACGGTCAAGATTCCAGGATATTTTTCATCCAGCGAGCCTGGAACGTTGAGTGCACTAAGCAAAAGCGACTGGATATCAAGACCTGGTACAGATCCTAGCGCAGGAAAAGTAGAAATTCCCCAGCTGTTAGATAAAATATCCACTCTAGTGTTTCCTGAGAATTTCCAATGGTTATTGTTATCATCAAATCCTGCTGCCCATAACCATCCATATATGGCATCACCAACCCACAATGCCTTTATGGGAACTATCTTAGCGCCAGGGGCGATACCTCGAATCACATATTTTGTGGAATTTCCATAGATGTCATACTGCTGTTTTCCTTGAGATGTGATAGATGCCGCAGTGGCAGTTCCATGTCCTTCATAATCATACATTACGCCAAAAAAATTACCGTGTGGATCAAGAGGTGGAAGCAGTGTACCGTTTATCGCCCCAATTTTTTTATCGATTTTAGATGACTTTGCAACTACACCGTATAAATCAAGAACCCGCGCACCAACTGTGCCTGCACTATATAGTGGATTTCCGTCATTATTTTTATCATATACTAGAAACTCATTTCCGCTTCCTAATGTAATTGGTGTTTGTGTAGTAAAATCAAAATCATATTTTGGAAATGACGTGTTCTCAAGTCTGAGAAAATCTTGGTACGAATCATACATGTCTGGAATTATGGTATCGTATACACCTGGTACCTTTGAATCAACTACAAGAACAGGGACTAGTTGCAGTATGGAAAGTTTGCCTTGTGAAACACTTTCATATATCATCCCAAAATGATACACGCCGCTTTTTGACACAATAAAATGTCTTGCGTCTTTACCTATTTTGTAATCATCAGAAACTGTTCCATTTATTACGGGTGTGCCACCTTTAGGGTATTGCGAATTATAAACCTGTACGGTTGTCCCTTTTCCTTCCCTGTTTAGATCAAGAAAAACTCCATTTGAGTTTACATAAACAGAAGATGTCATATTTTTTGGAATTGGCTGAGTATAGTTTTGAATTACACCGTTATTACCAATATTTGCAATAAATGTTGCATTTGTCAACACAAGTCCTTGACCATCTGCATCAATCATAACAGGAATGTTGTTTTTATCTCTTGCAAGAGAATCTCGCACATCAGGATTTGAAAAATCTGTGCCGGTATCAACTATTCCTATCTTGATGCCATCGCCTGTGTAGTTATATTGTTGAATTACCTTATTGGAACCAAGTATATCGTCCACCCTAGAGATGTCGATAGGCATAGGAGAATTGGTTTGCATAGAATCAAATTCCAATGGAAGATCTTCGATTACATTATAACCGTCAAGTTTAAGATTGGAGATTTCATTGGGGTTGAATATGCCTACTGCAAAGGAGCCATGGCCTGAATTTAATCCATAAATCATATTGTCTGCACTCTGCGTTATCTCTGAAATTGGCCCTGAACCAAAAATTATGTATCTCTTTTCAGAATTTTCTACTGGAGCGGGCTGAAAAGATATCAGGCCTGATGTTTGTTTCGGAACAGAAATTTGTGTTTGGTTTGGAATATCCACATCATAGTATGCGTTAATCTGCTTTGGAATGATAGATATCAAAAGAAGGCATATCAAAAAAAATCCAAGTTTTGACATGGTATGTGATTTGTTAGTTACCATTACTGTTATCTTCGCCTAGCAAGAATAGTTATCTGTAATGCAATGATTATAGCAATCAAAGCAACAACTGGCAGAAAAAGCGAGTTGAATTGGCCTGATGCCGCCTCAAGGTTTTGTACAGATTGCGACATTGAAGTTACACTCTTGTTCATGTTTTCGTTTGCTTGTGATATTGAATTCTGACTTGTGTTCAATACATATCCAAAACCTCGAACTTCAGTCTTCATCTTATCAAGTTCTTTTGACGTAGTATCTAGTACAGAGTTTAGTCTTATTATCTGGTTTGATATTCCTTCTATGCTTTGCTTGAGTACATCTGTAACAGCTACTCCGTTGGATTCAGTACCTTGACTGAGAGCAATGATATGAAATACGTAGGTGCCTTCTTGGATAGGTGTAAAGTCAACATAGTAGAGTCCCTGATGAAGGGTTGTAAAGGAATCGGTAAGATCAGTTACATCGCCGTTTGGCAGGTGAACATGTGAATTAGCAAGCAGTTTTGATGGATCCCCATCTACCAACAGACCATCACTGGTTACTTGAACAAAAACGCGAAATGTTTGGTTAACGGCTGCAGTTTGGGGGGCAAAAACTGATACTAGTACAGTTCTTTTTATTTGAGTATGTATCAATGATGAAGATAACGCAAATGCTACATCAACTTTTTGTGAGAATCCCTGTTCTTTGGTGGCAATTGCTTCTACAGAATATGTCCCGTATGGATAATTTGTTGTTGCGTTAGGCCATTTGATCAATATTTGATTAAAGTTTCCATTGCTATCAGCCGTAATCTGATTGAATTGTTTTATGGTTCCATCTGGGGCAGATAGTCTGAGAATTACGGTCTCGTTTGGCAAGGCCTTACCATATACAAGAAGTGGTTGACCTTCTGAATACACCTGAGAATCAGTGTATAGCTCTAATGGTTCTAATGCGGCATGAGCTTGAGTTAGAAAGCCGCCCATGATAACAAAAAGCATGAGCCCTGCCACCAGTAGTTTCAATCTAATCATGATGACTCCCACCCATAGATATTGGTTCTGTTAGAAAGAATACGTTAGTTTGTTAAAACATCTTAGATATGATCAGTTTTGAAAAATAATTCTCCGCTTTACATTTATTCTTTCGTATAACGTTCTGGAGACATGGAGTTAATCGATATTATAGAAAGACTGGATTTCTCTTTTTTAAACATGGTTAAAGATGCATTTCTAATTATTAATTCGTATAAAGATTCGGGCTTTAATTGCATGACAGTAGAAAGCATGGATTTGATTGGATCCATATGAGTTACGAACAGTATATCTTCGTCGCGATATCTTTCAGAGCAACATTCAACCAAGTCAAGAACCCTTTTCTTGATACTGGAAAATGACTCTATTCCATTTTCCTCTATCACTGGATGCCCTTCATAAAATTTGAGAAAGATATTTCCGTGTCTTGCAAACATGTCATTAAAAGTCATTCCAGATAGATGCCCCATATCGATTTCTGTTAGTCTTTCATCTATGTGATAGTCTAGTTCCAATTTTTTTGCTACTATACTTGTAGTTTGTTCTGCTCTTTCTATTGGACTTGAATAGATAGTAGATATGTTAAATGGTTTGAGAAAATCAGCTATCTTTTCGGCTTGCTTAATACCTTGATCTGTCAGAGGATACCCCGTTTTACGTCCTGCAAGAATTTGTTCCACATTGTTTTTAGCTTGGCCGTGACGTAGAAAAAGAAACAATGTTTATTCTGAGACGACTTGTCAAATAGAGATAATAATAAGATTACCAGAGGCACCCATGTAATGAAGATCGGAATAATTGGCGGCACAGGTGGAATGGGAAAAGGATTTGCTTTGCGATGGTGTGTCAATCATGATATCCTGATAGGCTCAAGAGATTCTTCAAGAGCTAGTGAAGCAGCGCGTGAGTATTTTACAAGCGCAGTTAAAGAACATGGATCTCCAAAGGGCAAGATAACAGGCATGGATAATATTTCCGTTGCAAAAGAAAGCGACGTACTTGTGCTTTCCATCCCGTATGAGAATATAGATGCAATATGCTCCCAGATTCTACCGGAGGTTAAGGATGACTGTATTGTCATATCTCCCATAGTACCTCTCATTAAAACTGATGCAGGTTTTGAGTTAATTTCGTTTAAGGAGAACAAGCCCTCTGCTTTTGAGTTGGTACGGAAATATATGAAAAACAAGTCTTGCCTAGTGGCAGCATTTCATACTATTTCAGAGAAAAAGCTTATCGACACAAAACTCGTCTTAGATTCAGACATACTTGTATGCGGAGATAATGATGATGCGATAAATGTTGTGAATGGTTTAATCAAGGAAATAGCTAACCTAAGACCCATTTTGCTAGGGCCTGGGGCTCTCTCATATCTTGCCGAAACGGCAACACCTATTCTTATTAATGCCATGATAAGGAACAAAATGAAAAATCCAGGCATAAAGATAATTTAATCAGTATTTATAGAAATAAAAGATGGGAAAGAGTCCAAGAAAAAATTGGTTTACTGCAATGGGTATTTTATTCATGGTTGAGGCAGTAATTCCCATTATCAGAGATTTGTTGATATTCGGACCTGACTTTGTATCTGATTTTTTCACTTCCCCTGTACTAACAAATGAGAAAGTATCTACTGCAATGTTTGGAATTGGCGGATTTTTGATCATTCTTGGACTCAGAGGTGAAAATCATGAGGGCTAGGGACTTTATAAGAACACAGAAAATTTTGAGAATTGCCACAATAGATGCAAAAGGCAATCCGCACATAGTTCCTGTGTGGTACAAGTATGAGAGTGATAAATTCTATATCGGTACTAATACCAGAACAATAAAAGCAAGAAATGTCAAACAGAATCCAAAAGTTTCTTTCTGTATAGATGTAGGAATTAATTCACCTGAGATTTTTGGTGTAATGGGCATAGGAAAGGCCAAGTTGGTTTTGGAGAATAGGCATGTAAAGTTAGTTGCCAAAAAAATTCTCTCGAGATATTTTAAAAGCTTGAAAAACAAATCTGCCCAGCAGCTCTTAGAAGATACTAATTGCATTATTGAAATAGTGCCAAAAAAGATTACAACCTGGAAATTTTAACCAACAAACTCTTCTATTTTGTCAAGTGCTTTTTCCAGAACTGGAATGTCTGGAAGAAACACCATCCTAAAATGTCCGCTGCCATATTGAGTTCCAAAACCTGAGCCATGTACTGTGAGAACTCCTTTTGATTTGAGGAGATCTAGAACAAACTCCTTATCTGAGCCATACTTGTTATTTTCAATCTTTGGGAATGCATAGAATGCACCTTTTGGGTTTGAACAGCTAAGATTGCGCATTCCGTTCAATCTCTTAATTGTATAATCTCTTCTTTTTTTCAGATCTGAGACAAATTTTTGTATATAGTTTTGTGGTCCTTTGAGAGATTCTAGTGCAGCATATTGAACAGGCAGGTTTGTGGCAATTCTGACTCGGGCAAGTTTAGGTACGTTTTCCCTCAATGATTCCAATTTTTTTGATTGATTAAAAGCAATGTAACCTGACCTCCATCCTGACATGAGATGGACTTTGGAAAATCCATTTAGTAATATAACCGGGGAATCGGCACTAACTTTTCCTATTCCAACAAATTTTTCATCAAATACTATCTGATCGTATATCTCATCACATATTATGTAGAGATCGTGTTCGTTAGCAATATCAATCAAATCTTTTAATGATTTTTCACTGAAGACTGCTCCTGTAGGATTGTTTGGGCTTATCAGACATATCGCAACTGTCTTTGAGGAAATTTTTCTTCGGATATCATCCAAGTCTGGTGTGGAATTATGTAAATCAACTGCAAATTCAATTGGTTTTCCCCCAAATAATCTCACATAGGATGCATATGGTGGATAATATGGTCCCGGTATGAGAACTTCGTCCCCTGATTCTACTATTGACGCAGTAATCATTTCAAGACCCTCTGAAACACCATTTGTCACAAGAATGTCATCTTCAGAAACTTCAAGGCCTTTTTTTTTCTCTTTTTTTGCTATTACTTCACGTAACTCTGGCAGACCCTCTGAAACACCATAATAATTTTGTCCATCTTTTACTGCTTTCATTAACGCTTCCTTGACGTTTTCGGGGGGCTGAAAGCCATACTGGAGTGGATCTCCAATGTTAAGATACGTAATCTGCCTACCCTGTTTTTCCAGCTTTCGTGCCTCAAGTGCGATATCCCTAATGGCATACTCAACACCTGCTACTCTTTTGGATATTTTCAATTACCTAGACAGATATTTAGCCCCGATAAATTCTTAATTGATTGGACCCGTTGCATAGCCAGGATAGTGCGGGTGGCTTCGAACCACCAGGTCGAGGGTTCGAATCCCTCCGGGCCCTTGGAAATAAATAGATAACATGTTGAATAGGGATAATAATTGTGTATAAAGGATTAACAGTGTTCAGAGTTGCCATGATCGTTGTGGCAATCGGTTCAATTTGGATAGGCATAGTTTTTTCACATGCCATAAAGGACTATGAAAAATTCAATGTGGATAGATTGGATTCAGTTAGTATGCCGCTTGTACTTTATGGAAATGGAATAGGTTTCTATGAGATATATTCCAATCAATACGATAATTCTATTCTTGCAAAGATACTGGATTCAAATGGCAATTATCTTGACATGAGAACCATAACCAACAAGGAGACTGTCAATTACTTTGTCTTTGAGCATACGGACAGATTTACTCTTGAGCTGACAAATCTTTCTGCCAACCCGGTACAATTAACAGTTGAGTTTGGAGATACCAAATACCAGGAACTCCTCGTTCCGTCTCTGATGATTTTCATTGGAGTTTGCGTATTGATATTTGCAGGATATAGAAGATTAAGAGGCTACATAACTGCACAGCCGGAATAAAATAATTGAAACACAGGAATGCACAGTATAACAGCGCTAAATAACAGGACTAGATTGAACCCTATCCACGATGCAGATAAAAGTATGGACATTATGGATATTGGTGTTATTTTTAAAAGGATGTGATTTTGAGACTTGGACAGCGCAATAAAACCTCCAATTGCACTAAGCAACAAGCCAGTTTCCACAGTAAGATGGGATGGTGTGACAAGACCGTCTATTCCATAAATCTCATGAAAATTGTAATCGGCATAACCACCTACTATTTGTAACATAGAGCCCAATAAGATCATCATTATTCCTTTTTTTATGGATTTATCTTCACAGCGATTCAAAACCAGCACTGCAGCAATAGCAGAACAAGCTATCAGGGATGCACCAGCATAGATAGTCATATGTTGAATCGTCCAGAATGTCTCTGGAATTTTGAGTTCATGTGATGCCGAGTCCCAGATTCCACCCAGCAGCACTATCAGTGTACCGCATGTAGCAAGAAAAGAAGAGATTTCCGTGATCTTTTTGGTTCTTGATATGACAGACGCATAGAATCTGCTTGATAGATACATGTTAAAAAATACCTTTAGCTGTTCTATATAGAATTTTGTTTGTTGATCTTTAGATTCTGGTTTTTGAACGGATGTAACATCTTTTACTCTCACAAATATCAGATTGCGCATTTTCAGTAATTTTGATGCTTGTATTAGATAAATAATCCTGATTCTTCATGTATCTTGCAAAATTCTTGTTATTAAAAATGGGTTTCTGTGACACTAACAATATTATACTTCTAAAACCTAGTCAGTTCATGAGTCCAGGAATTGGCTTGATGAAAAGAAGGCTTCCCACTGAGAAAGAGGCAGTACCATTAGCAATATCTGGAATAATTCAAAAATATGGTGTAAGTGCAGGTTCGGTCAAGACTCTTGAAACCAAATATGACGATGATGGTGGAGATTGGTATGTTGCTTTAGGATTTGGCGAGAAAAGAGCTATTGTGAAGATGGATTCCGTGCAAGGTACGATAACAGAGATTAAAGAAATTTAATATCTACTTTCTGAATTGAACATTTGAGACTTCAGGTTCGTGTATTATTAGCAATCCACCGTCTCGTAGTTGTTGCACTAGTTGAAGTACCTCTTTTTCTACTTGATTTCTTTGCAAACCAATTTTTTGGGAAAACATGTCTACCAACTCTGTTATTTTCCTTTTACCGTTACACATTTGCCAGAACTCAACTATTGCCTGATTAACCATGAATCCCTGCTGGTTTTCGTCCATCAAGAGTAATGAGCCATCTTCTTGCTTTACAACTGACCCGATTCCCTGCGGCATGGCTGTTTCATAGTTTATTGGAGTTATTGTCTTCTGTTTGCCATAGTTGATAAGTTTCTTGCCCTCCTCTGACATTTTTTCCGGCGTCCAAGGCGGGTCCCAGACTATTTCTACGTTAACAGATGATACTCCTGAAACTTTGTTTATGTATCTTTTTACATCATTTACAAGCGTGTCATGCAAGGGGCAACCACGCGTAGTCATTGTCATTTTGACATCTACTTTGTTATCATCGGATACATTTACTCCATAAATGAGTCCCATGTCCACAACATTGATTGGAATTTCTGGATCCATGCATTGCTTTAATGATTCCAGTACTTGTTGGGCAGTAACAGATGTCATGAACTGACATGAACAGGCCTTGAAATAAATACCTTACAGCTTTGATTCAAACAATTTTTTGATTGATTCTTCAAAGGGGGGCTTTGCTACGCCGGCTTCGGTGATTATTCCTGTTATGAGTTCTGGTGGAGTCATGTCAAAGGCGGGATTTATTACATTAATGTCATCAGGTGCAGTCTTTTTGCCTGCCATTCCAGTAACCTCGCTTGCTTTTCGTTGTTCTATGACAACATCACTTGGAACGCTTTTCATGTCAAATGTAGAAAGGGGTGCCGCAACATAGAATGGTATGTTGTGTTGCCTTGCCATCATGGCTACCTGATATGTCCCAATCTTATTGTATACGTGCCCAGTACGCAGTACTCTATCAGCTCCTACAATTACTTTGGAGACAAGACCATTTGCCATCGAGTATCCCACCGCTGTATCAGGAATCAAGCTTACGTCTATACCGTCATGTTTTAGCTCAAATGCGGTAAGTCTTGAGCCTTGCATTACAGGTCTAGTTTCCGTTGCAATCACTTTGATCTTTTTTCCACTTTCTTTTGTGGCCCGTATTACGCCAAGTGCTGTTCCGTATGCAACGGTAGCTAGAGCTCCGGCATTGCAGTGAGTCATTATAGTATCATTGTCATGAAATAACTGTGAACCGTGTTTTCCCATGCGCATATTTGTTTCAATATCTTCTTCTGCCATTTTTTTTGCTTCTTCGATAATATTATTTCTGATTTCAGAGTCATTACTTGCTGATCTTGCAACATTCATTATTCTTTCTAGCCCCCATGACAGGTTAATTGCAGTGGGTCTTGTTTCAAAAAGAATTTTTTTTGCTTGTTCTAGATCTATGATAAGGCTATCTTTGTCTGTTGCCTTACTTTGCAATGCAGCCAAGGCCAGCCCAAAAGCACCTGAAACTCCTATGGCAGGAGCACCTCGCACTACAAGATTTCTTATGGCGTCTGCAACGTCTTTGTAATCGGTATATTTTACGTAGACCAACTCATTTGGTAGTTTAGTTTGATCAATCATTACAACCATGTTATCTTTCCATTCAACGGTTCTAAGGCTCGAATGAATTCTAGCATCCATACGTCGAATTTCATGGTACTATATTATATATGATTCAAATGATGTGTTACGTTCAGACATACTCAGTCCACAACATTTCCAAATTTGTCCCTAATGTAAACTGCAAATAGTTCTATTTCATTGCATACTATATTGCTATAATTTTAGTGAAAATAGAAGATCTGTAAGTAAACTAACGTAAACCGATTGTCATGATAGATGAATTTTCAAAATTATTTTTATCCAGTATGTTTCTACCATCAAAAACTAAAAGTGGTTTTTTGGTGTTTGAAAATGATTTTGAATTTAATTTAGAGTATGATTTATGGTCTGATGATATAAAAACAAGAGACGCATTCTTAGTTACTTCCTTTAAATCAGAACTAAGTCGTACTGAGGTAGGTAAATTCGTATCTTCAAATATGTATGGATCATGTATTGCTACTGTACAGCCCTTTGCAATAAACTCATTGACAACATCATAAGTGGGAGAAAGTCTTGTATCTGTAACTTCTCCACGAAACCCTAAACCTAAAACAGCGATCCTTTTTCCTTTTGGATCTATTCGATGTTTTCTAAGTAAAACAAGTGCATCAATGACACATTTTTTTGGCATAGAATCATTGGTTTTTCTGGCAAATTCAACCATTTTCAGATGTGTTTTCACATTCTTGGCTGCATTGATTACAAATCTTGGATATACCGGTATACATAAACCTCCAACACCAGTTCCTGGATAATGCAAGTGACAGAATGGTTGCGAATTTGCGCCTTTTCTTGCTTCCCAATAATTGACACCTACTTTTTCACAAAAATCCGCAAGTTCATTTGCAAGTGCAATGTTAACGTCCCTATAAACTCCTTCAAATAACTTTTCGGCTTCTGCATTTGCAAGAGAAGACATTTCAATAATTCCTTTTTTAGATATTATTTTTAGTAATTCAGATCCAAATGCCAAGCTTTGTTTTCCTAAACCTGAAACAATTGCTGGGTAATTTTCTTCTATGTCCTGTAATGCTCGTCCCTCAAAAATTCTTTCAGGATTATAAATGAGATAAAAATCTCGGTCTCCTTTTAGTTTGCTATTTTTTTCAAGAATTGGTAATACTATATTTTTAGTAGTACCTGGTGACAATGATGGAGATATTATTACGGCATCACCTTTTTTTAGTCCTAAGGATATATTTTCAGTAACATTAATCAGGGCTCGAAGATCTATCTGTTGTTTAACTAGGCCCACAGGTACTGCAATAATTTTGATGTCAGATCTTTTTGATGCCTTAATACCGTTTGAGGTTATGCTAAATTGATTATTCTCTAGTCCGTCAGAGAAAGTTTCAGAAACAAATGGCTCTTTCTCATGAGATTTTCCCTTTTGTATATCCATAAGTAATTTTTTTGAGATATCGACTCCTACAACTTTGGCACCTGCTCGCAGCCAAGCTGCTGCAATTGGTCCGCCAACATTTCCTAGACCATAAACGGCAAAGAGTTTGTTCTTTAAAATATTAATTGTTGGTTTTGTCTTTCGCTTTCCCATTATCAACTAATGGAATTTTCTGATTACATAAAGTATACTGT
>VFSW01004516.1_pt1 | contig 20734 bp, 22 predicted proteins | sample 5358111 | NCBI WGS metagenome assembly VFSW01 (sample SAMN11554181, study PRJNA540505) | mine drainage metagenome | isolation source: sediment from site ElyBrook_90M | place: USA: Ely Copper Mine, Vershire, VT | collected 2017
ACCTCTACCAGTGCGACCCGATCCCCGGCTCCTCCCATTTCCGGACCCCCGTTGCAAAGGGGCTCGAAATCATCCAAGGACTCCGGGGATTCACCACCGGCTACGCAGTGCCGACCTACGTCGTCGACGCGCCCGGTGGCGGCGGGAAGATCCCGCTCCTGCCCGAATACGTGGTGGGACAGGAGAACGGTGATCTTCTCCTGCGCAACTACGAGGGAAAGGTCTTCCGGTATCCGGACTGCCCCCCAACGGAAAGCGTCATCCACTGAGCTCCTGCCCCCCGCGTTTCCCGTCCGGAACGCGGGGGGCAGGCCTCCTTTTTCAACGCAAATATTGGAATCGAAAATATCAACGTGAAAATCGGCATAACATACGACCTCCGGGACGATTACCTCGCCGAAGGATATGGAGAGGAAGAGACCGCGGAATTCGATCATCCGAAGACGATTGCAGCGATCGAAGGGACGCTGCACGACCTCGGTTATGAGACCGACCGGATCGGCCACGTCCGTGCGCTGGCGAAGCGGCTTGTCGCCGGCGAACGGTGGGATCTCGTCTTCAACATCGCCGAGGGCCTGCGGGGGTTCGGGCGCGAGGCCCAAGTCCCGGCGCTCCTGGACGCCTATGATATTCCCTATACGTTTTCCGATCCGCTGTTGCTCACCCTCACCCTCCACAAGGGGATGACCAAGCGGGTGATCCGCGACCTCGGGATCCCGACGCCCGCGTTTGCCGTCGTCGAATCTCCCGACGAGATCACGACGATTCGCCTCCCCTTTCCGCTTTTCGCCAAGCCGATCGCGGAAGGGACGGGAAAAGGGGTAACCGCCGCCTCGAAAATCGCCGACCGTTCGGAACTGGAAAGGGTATGCCTCACCCTTCTGGAAACTTTCCACCAGCCGGTCCTCGTTGAGACCTTTCTCCCCGGGAGGGAATTTACCGTCGGTATCATCGGGACCGGTGCGGAGGCGTTCGCTCCGGCGGTCCTGGAGGTTTGCTTCACCAAAAAGGCCGAACGGGAGGTCTACTCCTATATCAACAAGGAAGAATGGCACGGAAGGATCGAGTACCGCCTTGTCGCCGACCCGATGGCGCGGCTGGCCGAAAAAACGGCGCTTGCCGCCTGGCAGGGTCTCGGCTGCCGCGACGGGGGAAGAATCGATCTGCGTGCCGACGCGGACGGGATTCCCCAGTTCATGGAGGTCAACCCCCTGGCAGGCCTTCGCCCCGGACACTCGGACCTCCCGATCCTCTGCGAGATGGCCGGAATGCCCTACCGGGAGCTGATTGCCGGGATCATGCGATCCGCGCTCAAGCGCATCCGGAACGAGTGATGAAGGTCGCCGTTGTCCACGGAAAAGTGGCCGCCGATGCAGCCCGGGATGAGATCGACGTCCTCACCCAGGTCGATTACGTCTCCCGGGGTCTCGCCGCGATCGGCCATGAGCCTCTCGCCGTGCCCGTTTCACTGAACCTCGCACAGTTCGCCCGGACAATTGCCGCCCTCCACCCCACGATTGCATTCAATCTCGTGGAGACGCTCACCGGCAGGGGCAACCTCATCCACCTCGTCCCGGCGGTTCTCGATGCCCTGAACCTTCCCTATACCGGTGCGGGCGCAGAGACAATGATGCTGACCTCGAATAAGATCCTCGCCAAGAAATGGCTCCACGCCTCCGGCCTCCCCACGCCGCCCTGGTTCACGCTCTCGGAAATGCATGAGAATCTGCAAATCGAGGGTCCCTGGGTCGTAAAATCGGTATGGGAACACGCCTCCATCGGTCTCGACGAGGATTCGGTCATCGCGGAGGCAAACTGCGAAAAGTTGCGCGCGGAGATGGAAAAGCGGCGGGCATCACTGGGCGACGCATGTCTTGCCGAGGCCTTCATCGACGGTCGGGAGTTCAACCTTTCGCTCCTGGCCGGCGAAAACGGCCCCGAGGTCCTTCCCCTGGCGGAGATCCAGTTCGATGCCTACCCGGCAGGGAAGGTCCGCATCGTCGGATACCGCTCCAAGTGGGAGGAGGGCTCCTTCGAGTTTAACAACACGCCGAGGTCATTCGAATTTCCCGCGACGGATGCACCGCTGATCGACCGGCTGAAGGGACTTGCGCTCCAGTGCTGGCGATCCTTCAGCCTCCGCGGTTATGCCAGGGTCGACTTCCGCGTCGATAGCGAGGGCCGTCCCTGGATTCTCGAGGTGAACGCGAACCCCTGTCTCTCGCCGGACGCGGGCTTCTCGGCAGCGACTCACGAAGCGGGCCTGTCGTTCCCGGACGTGCTTCAGCGGATCATCCGCGACATTCCCCCCTGACCGGGTGGCACCGCTCTGAAAATTCCCAATAGCTATTAAAACCATTTCGAGGTACAGATTACATGCTGAAACCATTGCTATTACTTACATTATCAAATATGTTCATGACCTTTGCTTGGTACGGCCACCTCAAGAACATGAACGGGCGGCCCCTCTTTCTGATCATTCTCCTTAGCTGGGGAGTCGCCTTCTTCGAGTATCTCCTCCAGGTGCCGGCCAACCGGATCGGCATCCACTATTTCAACCTCGCCCAGTTGAAGGTGATCCAGGAAATCATCGCGATGATCGTGTTCGCCGGTTTTGCCTTTTTCTACATGCGGATCCCGCTGAAGCTCAATTTTCTCTGGGCGGGGCTCTGCCTGGTCGGTGCGGCTTACTTCATGTTTCGGGGAGACCTGCCCAGTGCCTAAGACGAACGGTATCGTTTACCGCGAGGACGTGATCCCGGGCGACCGGGAGGCGGTCGGCAGACTTGTCCGCGCGACAAGGTTCTTCTCCGAGGAGGAGGCCGCGATCGCCGAGGAGCTTGTCGACGAGCGCATGGCGAAGGGCGAGGCGAGCGGCTACTTCTTCCTCTTCGCCGAAGAGAGGCAGCGTCTCCTGGGTTACACCTGCTTCGGCCCGATCCCCGGTTCGGTCCACAGCTACGACCTCTACTGGATCGCCGTGGATCCGGGCGCGCATGGACGAGGGCTCGGGAAAAAACTCATGGCCGAATCGGAACGGATCATGGCGGGGCGCGGGGCCAGGCGCGTTTATGCGGACACCTCCTCCCGCCCCCAGTACGAACCGACCCGCGCCTTTTACCGTTCCTGTGGATATACGCAGGAGGCCCTTCTGGCCGACTTCTATGCGGTCGGCGACGGAAAAGCGATCTTCGTCAAAATTCTATCCGTAAACTGACCTGCTCATCTGCATTGAAGCTCTCCGCGGTTAGCCGCGGAGAACTTCAATGCTTAGGGAATGATACCTTTCCGTATTCACTCGCTGCCGAATTCATCCTTGCTTCGTTTCATGAAAAATGGTAGCAGCTGTCATTCCATTAGGTTTGGGAAGACCTGTTGCACTCCCCCGGACCGCGGGGAAGGAAAACGATCCATCGCAAGGATACTGTTGCTTTGATCTCCATGGATTGCAGGGGACGACCGCGATAAAGGAAGGATCATCCCGATGAGATTTATTCCCAGAGAAGTGCGCTTTTTTGATCTGTTCGAGGAGCTGGCCGATAAGATCGAGGTCGGGGGCAAGCTCTTCCTGGAAATGGCGGAGAGCGGCGTCTTCAGCGAACCGCAGGTGACAAGACTCAAAGAGATCGAGCACGAAGCGGACGGTATCACCCACCGGACCTACGAGAAGATGCACACGACCTTCCTCACTCCCCTCGACCGTGAGGACATCCACAGCCTCATCAATAAGATGGACAGCATCCTCGACATGACCGAGGCAACAGCAGCCCGGATATTCCTCTACCGGGTAAAGAAACCGTCTGCGGAGCTCATCGAACAGGCCAGGATACTCAACGAGGCGATCGGCAAGGTCAAAACGATCATCCATGCCCTCCGGGATATGAAAAATGCCCCGTTGATCCTCCAAAACAGCGTCGAGATCAATACCCTGGAAAACGCCGGGGATGTGATCCTCAGAGCGGCGATGGCACATCTGTTCGAGAACGAACAGGACGTCCGCGAACTGATCAAGTGGAAGGAGATCTACGAGCGGATCGAAGAGGCGATCGACGTCTGTGAAGACGTCTCCAATATCGTGGAAGGGATCGTCCTGAAAAATGGCTGATGTTGCACTGGTCGTCTTCCTTGTCCTGACAGCGCTGGTATTCGACTTCATCAATGGCTTCCACGACGCCGCGAACTCCATCGCCACCGTCGTTTCGACCCGCGTCCTCAAGCCTCAGCACGCCGTCCTCTGGGCCGCTTTCTTCAACTTTGTCGCCGCCTTTTTTTTCGAGACCAAGGTCGCCACCACCATCGGGAAGGGTGTCGTCGACCCCGGGGCAATCACCCTGGCGGTCGTGGCCGCCGGCCTCGTCGGGGCGATCGCCTGGAACCTCATCACCTGGCGGCTGGGCCTCCCCTCGTCATCGTCGCACGCCCGCATCGGCGGGCTCGGCGGAGCCGCGGTGGTTAACGCCGGCTGGGGAGTCCTGCAGGGGGCCGAGATCCTCATTATCACGCTCTTCATCGTCCTGTCGCCGCTCATCGGTCTCCTTCTGGGATTTCTCAACACGGTCGGGGTGCTCTGGATCGTGCGGCGGAAGACCCCGGCGAAGGTCGACGGGATCTTCCGAAAGCTCCAGCTTGCCTCCGCAGGGGCATACTCGCTGGCCCACGGCCTGAACGACGCGCAGAAGACGATGGGGATCATCATGCTGATCCTCTTCTCGACCGGGCACATGACAACGGCCGAACTGAACCGGCACGCCCCGTTGTGGATCATCCTCTCGTGCCACGCCGCCATCGCCCTCGGGACGATGTTCGGCGGTTGGCGGATCGTCAAGACCATGGGCATGCGCATTACCAAACTCGCCCCGATCGGCGGATTCGCCGCCGAGGCAGCGGGCGCCACTACGATCATCGGCGCCTCGCTCCTGGGAATCCCCGTCAGCACGACCCACACGATCACCGGCGCCATCGTCGGCGTCGGCGCTACGCACCGCCTCACCGCGGTGCGCTGGGGGGTGGCGGGAACGATCATCTGGGCATGGATCCTGACAATTCCCCTCTCTGCACTGATCGCAGCGGCATTCTACACCCTCCTGAACATCCTCGATTGAAAGCGCGGGGAACCAAGGCGTGCCTGGTCGATCCCCTGTTGCCTCAATCCGCCGCCGCAGGGTCCTTCCAGAAAAATTCGTCGTACATCTCCCAGATCGCCAGGAGCATCGACGCGATGATCGGACCGATGACGAAACCGGAAAAGCCGAATACAACGATCCCTCCCAGCGTAGCGAGGAAGATCATAAGTGGGTGCATCTCCACGTCCTTTCCGATCAGGACGGGGCGCAACAGGTTGTCGATCATACTGATCAAGAGGATGCCGGTGGCGAGGATCAGTATCCCCTCCCAGATGTGCCCCGTGAGGAGCATGATGATCCCGGCGGGCGCCCAGATAATGGAACAGCCGACCACGGGGACGACGGCCATAATGATCATCAGAAGCCCCCAGATCAGTGCCCCTTCGATGCCCGTGATCAAGAAAACAATCCCCCCCAGCGTCCCCTGGATGCCGCCGATGATCAGGGTGACCTTGAGCGTGGAACGCGCGGTCACAAAGAAACGGTCGTAGAGGCGCTTCTCCCGGCCCTTACCGAGCGGCAAGATCCGCATCGCCATCCCGGGGAATTTATCCCCATCCCGAATGAAGAAGAACAGCGTGTAGAGCATGATCGCGAACTTGACCAGAAAACCCAAGGTGTTCTGGGTCAGCGCCGTCAGGTTGACAAAGATGTAGTTCGTGATGCTCCGTGCGATTTCCGCCGTCTTGGCAAGGAGCGTGGCCTCGTCGACATGAAACAGCCGGGCATAGGGATGGTTGGCAATGATGCCGATCACATGGGTGAAATTGGTGTCGAGATTTTTTGTACCGGGACTCAGGGCGGCATAGAGTTGGACTGATTCTTTGAAGACAAGGGTCCCCACGACGGCCGCCGGCAGGAAAATAATCACCACGATGACGAAAAAGACGGCCACCGTGCTCAGATTTGGGCGTTTCAGGCGGCGGTTGATCCACCGATAGAAGGGCTGAAAGATCCCGGAAATAACAGCGGCCCAGAAGAGGGGGAAGAAAAAGGGCCGGAGGAGATAGAGGAACAGGAGCGTCACCACCCCCAGGATGATATAAAAAGGGATATTGCTGTTTTTCGCGGTTGCCATCGCTTCGGAACCTCCTGTGGTAATGTTTTCAATTCCCCTATTTCAGATCCTCATCGCTTCCCTGGAGGTACTGCTGGACCTTCCCCCGAATCGAATCGGGAAGCTTGATACCGATGGCGTTCAGACGCGCCTCGTATTTTTGGAATGACCGGACCTGTTGGGAGGTGGTCACGAAGATCTTGAAATAGGTGCGGATGCTCCCCTCCAGTTCCTGCCGGTAGTCCATATCCTGATTGAGCAGGTCCTCGAGCGGGGCGATGACCCGGTAATTGATGGGGCGGCCGAGCGCCCGGTAGCTCACGAACCGCTGGGTCGTCTCGCACTCGTAGTTCTTTTCGCGGATGCTCCTCTCCACCAGGTTTAGATCGACGCAGTCGAGGATCTCCGCCTTATATCGGGTTCCCAGGATCTCCCTGATCATCGCTTCCGCCTGCCGATACCGTTCGCATTGGGCAAAACCCTCCGTGCAGATCGAGTCGCATCTGAGGTAGAGAACAAAATCGATGTCGGAACTCTCCTCGGAAAGCCCGACATTCACCGAACCGACCACATCCATGGCGATGTCGTCTCCGATCTTGTCTTCCATGAGGATCGCCACCTGTTCGAGCATGTCGAGCCGCTCATCGCTCTCCTGGGTCTGGAACATCTGGTAGAACTGCTTGAGTTCATTGTAGAGCTGGATTTCCGGGATATGGGAATATTTCACCACTTTCGCATCGAAATTCTCGCGCCGCCGGAAGGCGCCGTACCGCTCGGGATCGACGACCCGCTCCACCCACCGGCCGTCATGCAGGTTGTAGTCGGCGATATCGGAGATCCGCTGGTCGACGAGTTTCTTCAGGGCCACGGTGACGACCCGGTTCGCCTCGATCTCGATGTCGTAGAAGAATCCGCCCTCGTAAACCCCGGCGGTGATGTCCGTGACCTCGCCGAAATTGGAAGGATTGAGGAAGATGGTATCTTCGACAACCTGAAAGCCGCAGGCCGCATGGATATGGCCGGAAAGCGACAGGATGACTGGATTGGTGTCGCAGAAGTAACGAAGCGTCGGTGAGCCGGAAGGTCCGGTGGAGGGGACGCCGTCATGAATACCGTGCGGGGGTTGGTGGGTCACGATGATGTCGGGTTTCACCGCCTTGAAAAAGGTGTACATCTCGTTGTGCTTTTCATCCACGCCGAATCCCGCCCGGTACTTGACTATGTAGCGCTCGGGAATCCCGGCCGTCCAGACGTCGGCCCCGCCGTAGCCGGCGATCCGCAACTGGTCGAGCTGGTACCAATGGAGGTGGAGGTCCTGCTCATGGAGCGAGGTGTACTTGAGGTCCATGTCGTAGTTGCCGGGAAGACAGAAGACGCGTGCGTTTTGCTTCAGGGAGATGATGCTCTCCAGGTCCTTGTATTTCTGCTGCATGACCCGCCGCGCCCGGATCGTGTACTGCTGATAGGCAGTCCCTTTCCCTCGGACCTCTTCCGAAACGTCGGGATCAGCAAGAAGTTCATCGACAAAGTCCTCGATGCCCATGCCGATCTTATCCATCCGGCCGCGCAATCCGTGGAAATAGGTCTGGAGTTCGTGGTAGCGGATGGCCATCCCCATGTTGTAGAAGGGAATATCGATCAAATCGCCGGAGATGACATAGACGTCGGCAGCCGTTTCGGCAAAGAGGGCCTTGACCTTCTCAAAGGCACCGTGAATATCGGCTGCATAGATCAACTTCATCGCAGCCGTCATCGCCGGGTGGGGATGATTTCCACCCAGTAGTCGTCGGGATCGTGGATGAAGTATATACCCATCTTCTCGTTTTCATAGCAGATGCAGCCCATCTTCGCATGATGGGCATGGGCCGCGGCAAAATCATCCACGATCATCGCCAGGTGGAACTCATTGTCCCCCAGGTTGTAGGGCTCCTTCCGGTCCCGAAGCCAGGTGAGCTCGAGCTGGTGGCCGGTTTCTCCATCGCCCAGAAAGACGAGGATGAAACTCCCGTCGGCCGCCTCCTTTCTCCGGACCTCTTTGAGCTGGAGGGCCTCCCGGTAGAAATTGATGCTCTTCTCCAGATCAAGGACATTAAAATTGTTGTGTGCAAAACGGAATTTCATGGTTTTCTCCTCCTCTTATTCAATGCTCATCAGCGACTGCCAGCGCTCCCACTCCGTCTGCCGAGGGAGGCCCCGCTTCTCCAGAAGATTCACGATTCCCGGCTCGTTGAACCGGAAATAGGGATTGATCTGTTTCTCCTCCGCAAGTGTGGAAACGACGTGCTGCGGATCATAACGCGCCCGGAAAGCGTCGATAGCCCGGTTCTCCGGCTCGAGACGCCGTGCAAAGGCCAGCGAATCCCTGACATAGTCATGGCCGGCGTAAACCAAGGTCTCGTCGGGGAATTCCATCAGCCTCTTGACGGACCGGTAGAATCCCGCCAAATCCCCCGAAAAGCAGTTCCCGATCGTCCCGTTGAAGAGGGTATCTCCGGCAATCAAGGCCTTGCCGGTATAGAAGCACAAGGAATCCTCCGTATGACCGGGCGTATGGATGATCAGGATCTCGCCGGCATCCAGGCCGATTCGCGCGCCATCGGTAAGGTCGACTCCGGCGAGGAGACGTGCCTGCGATCCCGCCAGAAGGGCCCTGTTGCCGCCCGTATGATCGGAATGGCTGTGGGTATTTGCAACATGCCGCAGGGTGAGGTGATGTTCTGCGAGAAACGCGAGGACCGCATCGGCTGCCCCGCCGTCGATAGCCATGGCGCTCGCCGCTCCATACACAAGATAACCGAGGTTGTCGGCGCCATAGCGAAACTGCTTTACCTTGAACATGAAACCACCTCACAGGATCATCGGTCGGGGCTCTTGGGCGAAATGATTATTCAATCAATCGGATCGTATGTCAAGCCCCGCCGGTGGAAAAGCGTGTTGTAAAAGATGCATCGCTGTGTTAGTAGTCGGCCCTTCATCTCCGGCTATTCAGTATTGGCAGGGATGGAGGTCGGAACGTCCCCGAGAGAATCCGGGCGATTATGGAGACGGGAAGGCGGTCATTAAAAAAACCGCGAGAGATATGGATATCGATAAAAACAAATGTGTGGGCTGCGGCAACTGCCATATCATCTGCACGATGGGGGCCATCTCCCTCGATACGGACGGCAAGTCGGTCGTCAATCAGGATGAATGCGTCGAGTGCGGGACATGCCACAGGGTGCTCCGGAACGAGGGCTATCGCGCCTTCTTCGTTCGCATGATACGGAAGACGCTCTCCCTGTTCAATCTGGGGTACCTTGCCGACGCGGACCTCTGCCCCACCGGGGCGCTCACGCCCCCTGAACTCTCCTGGCCCCGGGTACTGCGGGCTCAGTTCAGCAACCCCACCCTCGTCCATCCGGGAACCGGCGTTCCCGGCCGGGGTACCGACGAGATCAAGAGCAACGACGTCACCGGGCGGCTCAGACTGGGCGAGGCAGGTCTCGTCGTCGAGATCGGCCGGCCGGGAACCGGCGCCTTCTTCCGCGATGTCCAGATGGTGGCGATGGCCCTGGCCCCGCTCGACCCGGTCTTCGAACCGGATAATCCTGTCACCCTGCTCATCGAAGACCTGAAGACAGGACGGATGAAAGCGGAAGTCCTCAACGAAAAGGTCCTCTCGGCGATCATCGAACTCAAGGCGTCCATCGAGAAGATCCCGGCATTCCTGGAGGCCCTGGAAAAGGCCCAGCATCGGATCGATACGGTGATCAGCGTCGGCGTCGCCTCCCGGTGCCTCCCGGATGGCACGATTCCCCATGAAGAATGGGTGCGGAGAGCAGGCTATGCCCTGTCGCCGAACGGCAAGACGAACCTCGGCCTGGGACGGCCGCTCTTCGGGGAGGATGAGCCATGACGAACACGCTGCACCGACAGGGTACCCCGGAGGATCTGAAACACGACTTTCTCATCTTCGTCCACACCGCCAAGGGAATAAACCGCGAGGGGTCGGCCGAGAAAATCCGCGCATTCATGAAGATCTGCCGTAAATACAACCCCGTGAACATGGGCGACGTCAAACTGGGAAGCATGCACCAGGATGACATCGTCATCGAACGGTTGATCGCCGAACAAGGTGACGGGACCGTGGGCGCGGCCACATTCACCGACCTCGACACCCTCCAAAAGGGCGTCGAGGAGCTGATCAGGGCCGACCTCGGCCTCTGCATCAACATCACCGGGCTCCTCGACGAGGTGCAGGAGTGCTGCCGGAGGGCCGGGATCACGCGCCACAGCGCCGAGCACTCGCTCGGGGTCTGGGGGGCGAAGGACCGCCTGCCGGAGCGGGAGGTCCTGGAATTCAACACGATGTGCGGCCACGGGATGGTCTCCTTCAACCTGATCAGGAAGATGATCGAGCAGGTCCGCATGCGCCGGATGACGCCGAAGCAGGCGGCCCGAATGATGGCCAAGTGCTGCGAGTGCGGCGCCTTCAACCCCGCCCGCGCCGAGGCACTCCTCACCAGGATGTGCGAGCGGCGCTTCCTTTACTCCAAGCGATAAAATCCCCATCGCTCGACATCGCCCCTGCATCTTCGTTTCTCCTCTTGAAACTCCCCAGAAAGGGCGATAAGATCCGTTCAATTCCACGAGGTGAAAAAACGATGAATATCACGACAAGCGATATCTGCTCGGCCCTCCTCGCGATCCGGGAAACGGCTCCGGTCGTCCACAACATCACCAACTACGTCGTCATGAACAGCACGGCAAATGCCCTCCTCGCCGTGGGCGCCTCGCCGGTCATGGCCCACGCCGAGGAAGAGATGGAAGAGATGGTCGGGATCGCCTCGGCCCTCGTCATCAACATCGGTACGCTGAGCCCCGCCTGGGTTCGGGCAATGTATCGAGCGGCCGATGCGGCCCGGAAGCGCCGCATCCCGATCGTCCTCGACCCGGTCGGCGCGGGAGCGACCTCCTACCGAACGCGGACGGCGCGCGAACTCGTCAAGGCCTTCCCTCCGGATATCATCCGCGGAAATGCCTCGGAGATCATGGCGCTCCTGGACAGCGGCGCGAAGACCAAGGGAGTGGACAGCAGCGCCTCCTCAGACGCCGCCCTGGAGATCGGCAGGGCCCTGCACGCCGAATGCGGAGCCGTCGTCTGCATCAGCGGCGAGACGGATTATACCATCGGCGGCGCGGGGGTGATCCGGGGCCGAAACGGCCACATCATGATGACCCGCGTGACGGGCCTGGGCTGCACGGCGTCGGCCCTCTGCGGCGCCTTCGCCGCGGTCGTGCCGGACCCCGCGGTCGCCGCCGCAGAAGCAATGGCCGTGCTGGGGATTGCCGGAGAGATCGCGGTCACCCGCTCGCTCGGGCCGGGTACCCTGCAGGTCCACCTGCTCGACGTCCTCTACCGCCTCAACCCCGAGGATCTCGAACAATACTTGAAGATTGCGGTAGAGCCGTCGTGACAGCGATGGATAAGTGCAGAGCGTAGCTCGCCCGCAATCGCACGTTGTTGAGAAGGTATCTGTGATGAAAGGATTGTACTTCGTCACCGACCGCGGCCTCTGCGGCTCGCGGCCCCTCGCGGATGTGGTCCTCCAGGCGATCCGGGGCGGGGCCGCCTGCATCCAGCTCCGGGAAAAGACCGCCGCGACGCGGGCCTTCGTCGAGGAGGCAAAGCGGATCAAGGAGCTCATGGCGCCCTTTCGGGTGCCGCTCATCATCAACGACCGCCTCGACGTCGCCCTTGCCGTCGGGGCCGACGGGGTCCATGTGGGGCAAGACGATATGCCCTATGAAATCGCCCGGAAGTTGATGGGGCCGAAGGCGATCATCGGCCTTTCCGTGGAAACATGGGAGGACGTGGAGCGGGCGGAAAGGCTCGACGCCGATTACCTCGGCGTGAGCCCCATCTTCGCGACGCCGACCAAGACGGACACCAAGGGGGCCTGGGGCCTGGACGGGCTCGCCCGGATCAAAGCATTTTCGCGCCATCCACTGGTCGCCATCGGGGGGCTCAACGCCTCCAACGCCGGGGCGGTCGTCATGGCCGGCGCGGACGGCGTTGCCGTGGTGTCAGCAATCTGCGCCTCCCCGGATCCGCTGGCAACATCGCGGGAGCTCACGGACATCATCAACATTGCCCTTCTGAAGAGACGCGGGTCTCGATGAGCAGGATAAAAGGTGCCGCGATGTATCGGCGGCGATGAGGGGGAGACAACCACCTGGCGGCGGGCGAAGAGAGCAGGCAATGTCGCAACCGGATACGCTTCTGATATTCGACTATTCTGGCACGCTCAGCCTGGAGATGCCCCGCTTCGCCAGCCCCGAGAACCTCCGGCGCGCGCTTACGGAAAGCGGCCTTGCCGCCCTCGGCGTTACCAGCCCCGAGATCTTTTGGGAAGGGATCGTGAATCCCACCTGGGTCGAGGGAAGCACCACCCAGGCGGGCTATAAACGCGTCATGGCGGAGCGGATCGCCGCGCGCGGGCTTGCCCCCGGCGCATCCCCTGAGGAGATCGCGGCGGCGGCATCCCGGTTCGTCGAGAGCTACCTCGACCACTCCCGGATCGTACCCGACTGGCGGCCCCTCCTCGCACGTCTGGGCGAGAACCCGGAGGTCGGCGTGATCGTCGCCACGGATCACTACGCCGAGGCGACGGGAAGAATCATCGAGGAACTCGGGGCCTGGGGCATCCCGGCGGTGAAGATCGGGGCGGCGCCCGCTTGTGAGACCCCTGTTCTACGGGAAGCGGCGGTTCGGAGTGCCCCTTCCTGCAACCGCCCCTTTTTCATCGCCAACTCGGCGGACCTCGGGGCCTGGAAGGCCGACGCCGCCTTCTGGGAGACCGTGAAGGCGAAACTCCGCCAGGGCAAGGTCGAGCGGCTCCTCGTCGTCGACGACTTCGGCTTTAACGAGGCGGCCGGCGACACCTACGGCGGAGAGACGGCGAAGATCGCCCGGAGAAGAGAACAAACCCGGGCTACCCTGGAGAAAGTTTTTCGAGTGGAGGCGGAGATTATCCCCTTCTTTCTCGAAAAGAGGCAAACGGGGCGTGAAGCGGAGAGCGCACGCGTGATCGCAGAAACGGCGCTCCGTATCGACCGCTTCCTGGAGCAAGAATAAGGGAGGAAACCCAATGGACGCAAATGGCTGCAAACCGAAGATCGACTACCCCTGCCCCTGGGTCTACAAGGTGATGGGCCGCGACCTGGAGGAGCTGAACCGAGCAATCGCCGAGGTCATCGGGGGAAGCGAGCATACCGTTACCCCCTCGCGGAGCAGCAAGGGCGGGGCGTACCATTGCCTGAACGTGACCGTCAACGTCGAGAGCGAAGCCATCCGCCTCGACCTCTATCAGCGGCTCTGCCGACACCCGGCCATCCTCATCGTTATGTAGAAACGTCCGGAATGCTGCGCAGAGAAACACTTCCCTCCGGACAATTTTGCTGATACTATTCCCCCCATCTATCCATTTCCCAAGGTGAGGAGGAATCCAATGGCCATCGATCCGAACAAAGTCATCTACTCCATGATCGGCGTGAGCAAGGTCTACGACAAGAAGCCGGTCCTGAAGGACATCTATCTCTCCTACTTCTACGGAGCGAAGATCGGCGTCCTGGGCCTCAACGGCTCGGGGAAAAGCTCGCTCCTCAGGATACTGGCGGGTGCGGACACGGAGTTCATCGGCAAGACGATCCTCTCCCCCGGCCACACCGTGGGCTTCCTGGAGCAGGAACCGCAGCTCGACGACGCCAAGACGGTCCGCGAAATCGTCGAGCAGGGGGTCCAGGGGACGGTCGATCTCATGAACGAGTTCAACGAGATCAACGAAAAGTTCGCCGAGCCGATGGACGACGCGGCGATGAGCAAGCTCCTCGACCGGCAGGCGAAGGTCCAGGAGAAGCTCGACGCCCTGGACGCCTGGGACCTCGATTCCCGCCTGGAGATGGCGATGGACGCCCTGCGCTGCCCGCCCGGTGAGACCCTGGTGAAGGTCCTCTCCGGCGGCGAGCGGCGGCGGGTCGCCCTCTGCCGGCTTCTCCTCCAGAACCCCGACATCCTGCTTCTGGACGAGCCGACGAACCACCTGGACGCCGAGTCGGTCGCGTGGCTGGAGCATCACCTCCAGTCCTACCCGGGGACCGTGATCGCCGTGACCCACGACCGCTACTTCCTGGACAACGTCGCCGGCTGGATCCTGGAGCTGGACCGCGGCCAGGGGATCCCCTGGAAGGGGAACTACTCATCGTGGCTGGAGCAGAAGCAGAACCGTCTGCGCCAGGAGGAAAAATCGGAGAGCGAGCGGCAGAAGACCCTTCAGCGGGAGTTGGAGTGGATACGCATGTCCCCCAAGGGGCGCCACGCCAAGTCCAAGGCCCGGATCAGCTCCTACGAGAACCTCCTGGCCCAGGAGGCGGAGGCCCACGCGAAGGATCTGGAGATCTATATCCCGCCCGGGCCCCGCTTGGGCAAGCTCGTCATCGAGGCGGAGGGGGTGAGTAAGGCCTACGGCGACCGTCTCCTGGTCGAGAACATGTCCTTCGCCCTCCCGCCCGGCGGGATCGTCGGGATCATCGGCCCGAACGGCGCGGGGAAGACGACCCTCTTCCGGATGATCACCGGCCAGGAGAAGCCCGACGCCGGGACGATCCGGATCGGCGACACGGTGAAGCTCGCCTACGTGGACCAGAGCCGCGACGTCCTCGACCCCAACAAGACGATCTGGGAGATGATCTCCGAAAGGCAGGACATCATTAAGCTCGGGAACCGCGAGATGAACTCTCGGGCCTATGTGTCGCGATTCAACTTCTCGGGAACCGACCAGCAGAAGAAGGTCAGCCAGATTTCCGGCGGTGAGCGGAACCGCGTCCACCTCGCCCGGATGCTCAAGGAGGGGGCGAACGTCCTGCTCCTCGACGAGCCGACCAACGACCTGGACGTGAACACGATGCGGGCCCTCGAAGAGGCCCTGGAGAACTTCGCCGGCTGCGCGGTCGTCATCAGCCACGACCGGTGGTTCCTCGACCGGATCGCCACGCACATCCTGGCCTTCGAGGGGGAAAGCTCCACCGTCTGGTTCGACGGGAACTACTCCGAATACGAGGCAGACCGCAAGGCCCGTCTTGGCGCTGCTGCGAGCCAGCCGCACCGGATCAAGTACCGTCAGTTGAGGAGGGTTTGAGAGTTAAGACTCTGGAAGGCACCGCGAGGCGTTCATCACGTACTAAGCCAAGGTTACTTCCACTTGGTGTTTTCTTTTTCCCCAATCAGGCATCACCTTATCAAGGAATTTGAAAAACTCGGGTCCGTGGTTTTTGTACAGCAGATGACCCAATTCATGAGTGATGACATAGTCGATGCATCCCCTTGGGAGCGCGAATCAGGTGAATTGAGCACTGGGGCAACTGTCAAGGATTTCTTGACAGTTCAAGCAGGGCATGATGCAGGAAACTGCTGACCGGTAGGACAAGGCTGGGTGCAGAATAGCCAGATTCTCATTGACTTTTTGTGATGTATATACTTTAATGTATCTACTGCACGAAAAGGAGGGTGGTGGGTATGGATACGGCAAAACTTTTCAAGAGCGGCAACAGTCAGGCAGTTCGATTACCCAAGGCCTATAATTTTGAAGGCCGCGAGGTCTATGTCAACAAGCTTGGCCGCACGGTCATTCTGCTTCCCAAGGACGATCCCTGGGAGATGCTGGTTTCCAGTCTGGACCGTTTCACGCAGGACTTCATGGCCGAACGGGAGCAACCCGACCTTCAGGGCAGGGAGGGACTGTGATGAACTACCTCCTCGATACGAATATCTGCATCTATGTCATTCGGCATCACCCGCCTCAGGTGATCGATCGCCTCAAATCCTGTGAGATCGGAGACGTCGCGGTATCGTCCATCACGCTTGCGGAACTCGAATATGGCGCCGCCAAGAGCAGTCGTCCGGAACAGAACCGCGAGGCCCTGCTCTCTTGCGCTGCCCCCCTGGAAATCCTCCCCTTCGATGACCAGGCCGCTTTGCATTACGGAGACATCCGGGCCAGCCTTGAACGTTCCGGGCAGTCCATCGGCGCGATGGACATGCTCATCGCCGCGCACGCCCGTAGCATCCCTCTGACGCTTGTGACCAACAATACCCGTGAGTTTGCCCGGGTGCCCCGACTACTTGTGGAAAACTGGGTATAGATCATGGGAAAACGATTGAGTAATTTTACTCAATCGTTGAGCAAAATTGGAGTCCTTACGACCCGGTGTCGTTCAGACCGACCTGAATGACACTTGTAGGACGCCGGAGCTTGGCCTTGACCCCTTTGGGAGATCAACCCTCACTTCAACAGAAAGAACAGCGCCGGGATCGTCGCCATGCCGGCAAGGGTAGTCAGGGAGACGATCGCATTGCTGAAAACGGGTCGGCTTCGTACTGCACCGAAAAAATGGTGACGAGGACGGCGGTCGGCATCGCCGACTGCAGGACGCATATCTCCAGTTGATCCCGCGTCAACCCCAGCGCCAGACAGATCCCCCAGGCGATAAACGGCGAAATCAGCAGTTTGATCCCCGACGCGCACAGGGTGTGCATGATTCTCGTCGAATCGACGAAAAACCGCAGTTTCAAGCCACCGCCCACGACCACCATCGAGAGCGGGAAGGTGGCCGTGTTCATCAGGGCGAAGGTGTGGGACAGCAGAGACGGCAGGGGCATGCGAAGAGCGGCGAAGAAGATACCTGCAATCATCGACAGGATGAGCGGATTCTTGAATATGGCGGACGGCGTGGCCCGGCCGGTCATGATGTAAATCCCCACGCCGTAGAGGAAGAGGTACCCGCCGAGGGCGAAGAATAGCGCCGGAACCGTCCCCCCTTCGCCCAGGAATGCGAAGCAGATGGGAACCCCCAGGAAAATGTGATTCCCGTAGGAAGCTCCCAACAGAAACGTCTTGCGGAACTGATCGTTGAGGCCGCACAGCCGGGCGATGAGGACAGCAAAGAGGTATGTGGCGCAGAGGGCGAGAAATCCGCTCATCGTCACGAGCAACAGCTCTTCGGCCGAGATTTGCTGCAGACGGGCGATAGAGTAAAAGGTGGTCACCGGCAGAAAGAAATGAAAAACGAGGTTGTTGACCACCTCAACCGGAAAGGGCTCCTTCTTCATGAGGACATAGGAGGCCATCATGATCAGGAACATCGCAAAGACATTTTGCAGGGCCTCTACCATAGAAATCCTTTCCCCTCCGCCCCTACCCTGGACTTACGGAACCGTCGCCCGCTTTTTTATCCCGGCGTCTTGTACCATAAATCGCCTCGTATGGATACCAAACCCAAAAATCTCCTTGATTTCCGAAGCCGCCCACCATACTCTTCCCGGCATAAACCAACTGAGGCTCGGTAAGGCGAACTGAGCTGCCCAAGTCAGAAGAGGAAGTATGGTCCACATGGTATCTTATTTTTCGGCTCTCGGCCTTGCGGTTGTCGTCATCGCTGCGGCTGTCCTCGTTTCTTTAGGATGTCTTTGGCTGGTACAGCGCTTTGCCGTCCGTCTGCACTTCGTTGAGGCCACCCAGTTCGGCGAAATCTTCTTCGCCAGCACCGGGTTGATCGTTGCCCTCATCTTTGCATTCGTCACCATGGCAGTATGGCAAAACTACGACAAGGTCAGCGGAGTCGTCGCCCAGGAGGCCCATACCCTGCACAACATCCATCGCAACTTGGAGAGCTATCCGCCGCGGATCAGCGAACCGGTCAGGACCATCATGCGCGATTACGTCAAGCGGGTCATCGATCACGAATGGAAAAGCACGGCTGAGGGGAAATCGGATGAGGCAGCCACACAGATGCTCTACAAAATAGGTGCGCTGCTGACGGCTTACCGAGTGACCAGTATCGGTGAAATACCGCTCCATGCGGAGACGTTGCGGCTTGTTGCAGAACATCGAAGCCTGACAGGCGACCGCATAAAGGGAGGCGAGCCCTGCCTCGAACCGCCCATGTGGATCGCGCTGATCTGCGGCGCCTTCATCCTCATCGTCTATTCCTGCTTTTTCGTCGTGCCGCGTTTAGGCCACCACGTCGTCATGATCTCGGTCCTGGGCGCCGCATTGGGGCTGATGTTCTATCTTCTGTTGGTCTACAATTATCCCTTCACCGGTGCTGCGGCCGTCGGCAGCGCGCCCTACCAGCAACTCTTGACCTACTGGAAATAAATTATTCAGCGGGCGGCAGACTCCATTTGCCGCTTCTTGATCACGATCAGAATCGCCATGAGGGCGGCCTGTGTCATCCCGGGGATCCGTTCGGCCTGGCCGACCGTGACCGGCTCCACACGGGCGAGCTTCGCCTTGAGCTCGTTTGAAAGGCCCGGTACGGCAGCATAGTCGAAGCCGGCGGGGATCTTCATCCCTTCAAGCTCCTTCATTTTCTCGACGGCCTCCCGCTGCCGCAGGATGTATCCCTCGTACTTCGCTTCGATTTCAATCTGCCGTTTGACCGACCGGTCGGCAACGGCCTCCCAGCCATCGAAACGGGCGAGATCGTCGTAGCAGAGTTCGCTCCGTTTGAGGAGTTGAAAGAGGGTGACGGGATTCTTGATCGGCGGGGAGTTCAGCTCGGCGAGGATGGTGTTGGTTGCCGCAACCGGAAAGACCTTGACGGACGAGAGCCGCCGGACGCCCGCCTCCACTTGGCTGACCTTGTCCTCAAGGCACGCATACTGCTCCTGCGTGATCAGGCCGAGCTCCCTACCCTTCCCCATGAGGCGGATCGCGGCGTTGTCCTCCCGGAGGATCAGCCGGTACTCCGCGCGGGAGGTGAACATCCGGTAGGGCTCGTCGACCCCGCGCGTCACGAGATCGTCCACCATGACCCCCATGTAGGCCTCGGACCGGTCCAGGAGGAAGGGTGGCTTTCCCTGGACCGCTAAGGCGGCATTCACCCCTGCCCAGAATCCCTGTGCCGCCGCCTCTTCGTAGCCCGAGGTGCCGTTGATCTGCCCGGCAAGGTAAAGCCCGGCAACCCGTTTCGTCTCCAGCGTCAGACGGAGTTCGGTCGGCTGGACGAAGTCATATTCGATGGCGTAGGCGAGACGCATGATCTCGGCCCGCTCCAAACCAGGAACGCTGTGGACGATTTGCTCCTGGAGCTCCGGCGGAAGCGAGTTCCCCAACCCCTTTGCGTAGATCTCCTCGGTATCGAAACCCTCGTGCTCGAGAACCACGGGATGGCTTTCCTTGCCGGCAAACCGCATCACCTTGTCTTCGAGCGAAGGGCAGTACCGGGCGCCGATCCCCGTGATGATCCCGGCGTAGAGGGGGGAGAAGCGGATGTTATCGCGGATGAGGAGATGGGTCTCCGCCGTCGTCGCCGAGAAAAAGGAGGGAAGGCGCTCCTCGGGCAACCGTTCGGTCGTGAAGGAGAAGGGCGCCGGATCGGGGTCGCTGTCCTGCCGGACGAGGCGGGAGAAATCGATCGTTGAGGCGCGAAGCCGCGGGGGTGTCCCCGTCTTCATCCGCCCCATCTCGAAGCCGAGCCCCCTCAGGGATTGGGACAGCTCCATCGAGGCAATCTCGCCGGCCCGGCCCGCCGGATAATGGACCTCGCCGATGTGGATGAGCCCGCCGAGGAAGGTTCCCGTCGTGATGACCACCGCCCGGCCGCCGTGGAAGACACCGGTCTGATCGACCACCCCGCGGATTCGGCCGTCCTCTACAATGAGGCCCACCACCAGACCCTGCCGCAGGTGAAGCCGTTGTTCCCTCTCCACGACGGCCTTCATGGCGAGGCGGTAGCGCTGCTTGTCGCACTGCAGGCGGGTGGATTGGACGGCCGGTCCCTTGGAGGCGTTGAGCAGTCGATAGTGCACGGCGGTCCTATCGGCGATCCTCCCCATCTCGCCGCCCAGGGCGTCGATCTCCTTGACGAGCTGGCTCTTGGCAAGCCCCCCGATCGCGGGGTTGCAGGACATGAGCGCGATGGAGTCGAGGTTGATGTTGAACAGGAGCGCCTCGCAACCCATCCGCGCCGCAGCGAGGGCCGCCTCGCAGCCCGCGTGGCCAGCACCCACGACGATGACGTCATATTCCCTGTTCACAACTCCATCCCCTTCTTCTCCAACCCAATCCATTTTCGCCCGCTGGCAGAGAGGCTGCGTATCGCGGTGAAATTGCGACGGCTGGGCTTCGCACCCTGGCCGCCACGGGAAATCCTTGCAGTACGCATAGTAATTTAATAGTATTATTTTCCCGGCAAGTAAATAGGTTAATCATGGTCATGCCGGACTCGATCCGGCATCCAGAATCAAACTGGACACCACTTTCGCCGGTGTGACGCATAAGGACGGTTTGTCCTATATAATTGCCGGAGCAATAATAGGCAAACTCAATCGAAAAAAGGGGCCTGTGGGAAAACCTTCATTCTGGCACAACACGAAGCGGTATTACGACCTAAAGAGCTACTGGGTGAACAGCTTCGGCTGCCGGGTCCACAAGCTCCCGCTCGACGCCGGCTTCACCTGTCCGAACCGCGACGGCAAGGCAGGGACGGGGGGGTGCATCTACTGCGACCCGCG
>VFSW01004517.1_pt1 | contig 20728 bp, 19 predicted proteins | sample 5358111 | NCBI WGS metagenome assembly VFSW01 (sample SAMN11554181, study PRJNA540505) | mine drainage metagenome | isolation source: sediment from site ElyBrook_90M | place: USA: Ely Copper Mine, Vershire, VT | collected 2017
TCTAATGGATCGTCGGGAATTTCTGCACCTTCTTGGCATGGCAAGCGTGGCAGGCTTGCCGCTGCCCTTGTCCGCGGCTCGTGCCGAACAAGCGGCAGAGGAGCTTTACGACGCGCCGGCCTTCGGCAACGTTTCTCTTCTGCACATCACCGACAGTCACGCGCAACTGCGGCCGATCTATTTCCGCGAGCCGAACGTCAATCTTGGCGTCGGCAGCATGGCGGGGCGCCCCCCGCACGTTGTCGGCGAAGCGTTTCTCAAACAGTTCGGGATTGCGCCAAATACGCGGCTCTCTCACGCCTTCACTTACCTCGATTTCGAGCGCTATGCCCCGATCTACGGCAAGACCGGCGGCTTCGCTCATATCGCGACACTGATCAAGCGACTTCGCGCCACTCGGCCCGGCGCGCTGCTGCTCGACGGCGGCGACACGTGGCAAGGCTCGGGTTCGGCCTTGTGGTCGAAGGGGCAAGACATGGTGGAGGCCGCGAAGCTGCTCGGCGTCGACCTCATGACGCTGCATTGGGAAAGCACCTACGGCCAGGATCGCGTGAAGGAGGTCGCCGAGAAGGATTTCGCGGGCCGCATCGAGATCATTGCGCAGAACATCAAGACCGCCGATTTCGGCGATCCGGTTTTCAAACCCTACGTCATGCGCGCCGTGAACGGCGTGAAAATCGCCATCATCGGCCAGGCCATGCCCTATACGCCGATAGCCCATCCGCGCTACTTCGTTCCGGACTGGACCTTCGGCATCCAGGACGACAACATGCAAAAGACGGTCGATGCGGCGCGCGCCGAAGGTGCCCAGGCCGTCGTCGTCCTGTCGCACAATGGCATGGATGTCGATTTGAAGATGGCCTCGCGCGTCAGCGGGATCGACGCCATACTTGGCGGCCATACCCATGACGGCGTGCCGACTCCAAGCATCGTCGAGAATGCCGGCGGCAAGACCATCGTGATGAACGGCGGTAGCGCCGGCAAATTCATCGGCGTACTTGATCTCGACGTGAAGGGCGGCCGCGTTGCCGATTACCGCTATCGGCTTCTTCCGGTCTTTGCCAACCTGCTCCCGGCGGATGCAGAGATGGAGGCGCTCATCGCCAGGACGCGTGCGCCCTACGAGAGCAAGCTTGGCGAGAAACTGGCCGTCAGCGAGGGTCTGCTTTACCGCCGCGGCAATTTCAACGGCAGTTTCGATCAGATCATCCTCGACGCGCTCATGGCGGAAAAGGACGCCGAGATATCCTTCTCGCCCGGTTTCCGATGGGGCACGACGATCTTGCCGGGTGAGCCCATCACCATGGAGAACGTGCTCGACCAGACCGCCATCACCTATCCTTACGTGACGGTCACGCAAATGAACGGCTCGCAAATCAAGGGGGTCCTCGAAGACGTTTGCGACAATCTCTTCAATGTGGACCCCTATCACCAGCAGGGTGGCGATATGGTGCGCGTGGGAGGCATGAGGTATTCCTGCGATCCGACGGCAAATATCGGCAATCGCATCGGCGATATGACGCTCAAAGGCAATCCGATCGATGCCGGCAAGACCTACAAAGTGGCTGGTTGGGCACCTGTTTCCGAAGCCGCGCGCGATGCCGGCGGCGAGCCTATATGGGAGTTGGTTGCGCGCCATCTGCGGACGAAGAAGACCATTGCGGCGCCCGAACTCAACCTGCCGCGTCTCAAGAACGTCGATGGCAATATCGGTATCGCTGGCTGACGGTCGCTGTTTTTGTGGCGGAGGCGCGAATGCGCAGGATATCGGCTTTACTGCCGGTGCTGTTCTGCGCGATCCTGACTTTGGCCCAACACGAAACGGCGCTGACCGTCGAACAGGATCGGTCCGCACCGGTCAACGTGGTCTATCACATCGACGACGCGGCGGCGCGGGCGCTGAATGTGCCGCGCAAGCCGAAAACGAAAATCGTCGTTGCGACTCATGGTGACGGCGTCGATTTCCTGTTTGGCGGGCGCGAGATCCCAAACCCCAAATCGAATATGGGGCTTTGATTTCCGCGCTCAGGGTTCAAGGCGTCTGGTTCGAGGTTTGCCGATCACGGTGAAGCGCCGCCCCGGATCGTCTTTCGCCATGGCTACAATGACAGAAGGGCCGGCAGCCACTCGCCGACCCCTTCATCCCGCGACAAACACCAGCAGGGCACCGTTCCCGGCGGCGGGAGGAACACAAAGAGCGCCGCGGCTGCGAACGCCGGCGGAGCCGACCGCTTTCTCTGCGGTCGCGAGATCCGATGTGGCAAGCACGAGACCCGCGCCGCCGCTGTCAGGAAGTCCTGCGAGCGGGACCGCAGGATATCGTCCGGCCAATTGTCTCCTGGTGAGGAATATGAAATCGGCACGGTCCGCACCGGACGGCACGGCAACGCCGCCGTCCGGCTCCGCCTTGACCTCGCCGTCGATCATGCGCGCCAGATGCACGGCATCTTTGGCTGGTTCGGCGGAAATCACCACGGCCTGCTTGAGGCGTTTCGCGCCATTGGCGTGCTTCATGAGTTCGGGAATCCAGACCGTTTCCCGCGTCTTGTGCTGGCAGGCGAAAATGCGCAGTCCAGCCGGCGCCTCGGCTATCGGCCATTGGAAGATCCTGAACTTCGCCGCGGACCGGCTGCCATCCGGCATCGTTACCGGCCGTTCGAAATCGATCGGGCCGACGGCGTCGTAACCGCGCGCGCGAATTTCATCTGCGCCTGCGGCGGAATCGACCGCCGTGAATGCGACACGCTCGATGCCTTCGCCGCGTTTGGCCAGAAATGCGCGGGTCGGTGCATTGTGTTCGGTGTCAACGAGTACGCCGAGCAATTCGATGTAATCGGGATCGAGCATGATGGTGTAATTGCCGGATCCCAATTTGGCGCTGTGGGTGCCGCGCGGCGATACCGTGAAACCCAGGCGCTTCCAGTTCTCGGCGGCCTGGTCGAGATCTCTGACGACGACGACAGCGTGATCGATTCCGACGATATTCTTGAGCGACACTCTTTCATTTCCCCGGCATGACTTCGCATAGCAAGCTAACCAGATCGACCAGGCGTCTGCAAGATAGCCGTCCGGTGGATAGCCGTCCGGTGGCGACGCAAGCGCAGTCGATTCGACCGGTCTCGAAAGGATGACGATGGATATCACGAATGTCCGACGGCCTGATTCACTGTGGACCGCGCAACGCATCGGTCAGGCTGCCTCGGATGATGATACCCGGCCCGGCACTGCGGCAACAAGCTCGCGCGACGCTTGCCGGGTTCGAACAGGTTCGCTGAACCACTCCGACGCTTTGCGCCGCCTTAGCGAGGCCGGCTCGCGTTCGAATGTCTCGTCGACTGGAATTCCCGTACCTTTCCATGTCCGAGCCTTCGTGAAATCTGTTGGCTCGCATTCTTGAGCGCGGCGATGTCAGCCGGTTTCGGCTTACCCGGCAGAAACTGTATCGAGCCGACGATCGCCAGCGCGGCGACGCAGGCGTCGTGGTCGTCGAAGATCGGGGTCGCAACCGCGTTGATGCCCAGCATGGCTTCCTCCGGTGCCGACGCGTAACCGCGTTTGGCGATGTCGAACAGCTCCTTCTCGATGCGCTCCGGATCGGTAACCGTCTTTTCGGTGAAGGCGGCAAGGGTGCGCGCCAAACCGCTGATTTGGCCGCGCGCGACACCATGATGACCGCCACCTTGAGAACTCCGGTCTTTGGATTACGGCGCCGCGACTGCGCGTTCGAAGCGCCGATACTGATGTTTGGCAGTGAGCCATTCAACAGCTAGTTTTTTGGCGCAGCGGTGCAAAAAAAGCATCGTGACGGCGCCGTCGGGAGGCAGCGCGACGGCTCCGATGTGCCGTTGGCCGAGGCTTTCTGCGGACGAGGCTTCCGAAAATCGTCGGCTGATCGCCCTGTGGGCGAAAAACTTTCATCGCGCTTGTCGGCTCATACCTTTCGCATAATGAAAATGCCGTCTGCGATGTGAAAATTAGGTTGCGTCGGGAACGCAGATTGGCCCTACTGGACCGATGAAAAATGAAAGCCGGTAGGGAGAGCGGCGATGGAAGCCGAACGGGGCAGGGGGCGGCATGGCGTCATGCCGGCTCGTCCGCCTTTGGGACGCGACAACGGCGGCATTCAGGCGCTTGATCGTGCATTCCTCATTCTGGACGTGATCGCCGACGCGGGTGGCGAAGCGAAGCTGACCGAAATCGCACGTATCGCCGGATTGAACGTCTCGACCTGCCACCATCTCATTTCGACGTTGCACAACTGGGGCTACGTCGCGCGCGGCGCCAATGGCCGCAGCTATGTCCTGGGGTCCCGGATCCTCCACCTCAGCGCGGCCTGTCTGCGTCAGGTCGACTTGCCGCGGCGCGCACAGAGCTTTGTCGATCGGCTGAACGACCAGACCCGCGAAGCGGTTCACCTTGCGATCATGCAGGACACCAATCTCGTGAATGTCCTGCATCGCGACGCCAGGCATGCCGTCCGCGTGGATGCAGGTCTCGGCGGGAATTCGAATGCGGCCCACGCAACGGCCACGGGCAAGGCCATTCTGGCCTGGCTGCCGCCGACCGAACTGGATCGGATCGTCGCCGACAAGGGCCTCACGGCGTTCACGCCGTGCACCATCACCGACATTGAGAAGCTGAAGGAAGACCTGCGGCTCACGCGCCGAAACGGTTTTGCGATCGACCGGGAAGAGTTTCAGCTGGGTGTGATTTGCCTTGGCGCGGCAATTCGCGACCATGCCGGCGCTGTCGTGGGATCGATCAGCGTCTCTTCGCCGGTTTTCCGCGCCACCTCGGCGTATGTCGATCGAACCAAGGCCCATCTCATCGCAGCAGCGGACGAATTGTCGTCGGAGCTCGGTGCGCCTGGCGCCACCCTGCGGGGATCGGCGAAGAGGGTAGCGGCGGAATAGCGGTCAAACACCCCAGGAGAAATCGATGTACAAGCCGGATCATGTCAAGACCTCGCCTGATTTTCCTGTTCCCGAAACCATGCGCGCCTGGGTATTGGGTGATCCCGGTCAGCTGACCCTGACAACGAAGCCCGTACCGGTGCCGAAAAGGGCCGAGGTTCTGGTTCGCATCGACGCAGTTGCGATTTGCGCAACCGATCTCGAGATCATCCATCATGGTCCGCCGGCGATGATCCAGGGCGGCTTGCCCTACAACAAGAATTTCACGCCGGGCCATGAATATATGGGCACGGTCGCGGCGCTCGGGCCCGGCGTCGATGAATACAGGATCGGCGAGCGCGTCACCGTCGAAATCCACGCGGGATGCGGACAGTGCAAGCGCTGTCGCGAGGGGATGTACACGGCGTGCCACAACTACGGTCTGAATTATGGCGATGTCGACAAGGGTCATCGCGCCAATGGCTTTACCACCGACGGCGGGTTTGCCGAGTATGCCGTCAACAGCATCAACACGCTGGTTCGCATCTCGGACGAGATGTCCGACGAGGAGGCGACCCTGGTCGTCACCGCCGGCACGGCGATGTACGGGCTGACCGAACTCGGTGGCCTCGTCGCGGGCGAGAGCGTCGTCGTGACCGGACCGGGTCCGATCGGACTGCTCGGCGTGGCCGTCGCCAAGGCGTTGGGTGCGCAGCCGGTGATTCTCACGGGAACGCGGGATAACCGTCTTCAGATTGGTCTCGAACTTGGCGCTGATTACGTGGTCAACGCCAAGAACGAGGACCCGGTCGCCGCCGTTCGCAAGCTTAATGGCGGCAAGGGCGTCGATTATGTCGTTGAATGTTCGGGCGCGCCGGAGGCCGTCAACGAGGCCGCGCGCATGGTCAACCGGGGCGGCCGCATTTGTCTCGCCGCGTTCCCGGGCAAGCCGGCCGAAGTCGATATCGCCTATCTCGTGCGAAACAACATCTACGTCTATGGCATCCGCGGCGAAGGCAAGAGCGCGACCCATCGCGCCGAAGCGTTCATGGCGCAGAAGCGGTTCGATGCCACCAAGGTGCATACGCACACCTTCGCCCTGGAAGATCTGCCGACCGCGCTGCGCTACGCCCGCGAGCGCATCGAGGATGCCATCAAGGTCGTCGTCAAGACCCATGGCCATGCCGCGATCAAGAGCGCCGCCGCCGAATAGCCCGGGATCGCATGCTGAGCGGGCGACACCGTGGGTTCCTGCTGCCGGCGTCACGGGCGGCGGCTTCATTGCGCTCGCGGCCACGCTTCCCGTGGTGGACGCCGTGCCGGTCGCCGGCTTGGCGCTGCTGTTGGGCGTGGACCGCTTCATGGCGGAAATCCGCGCCGCGACCAAACTGACCTCCAACATCATCGCGACGCTGGTGGTGGGACGCTGGGTTGGCGGCGTCGACATGAAGATCGCGACCGCGGAGTTGCGGGGCGGCTTCGTTGAAACCGAGGAGACGCTGGTTTCGGACAAAGGGCATAAATAATAAGACCGTCCGGGTGATCGAAATGGAGCGGAGAAGAGCGCTTTCCGGTCCCGGCCGCGCGTAGGCGCGAAAGCCAAAGGGCTGCGTCGGTTAACGCAGCCCTTCGTCACCTATATCAGGTCAACAAAGAGACCTAGTGATGATCGTGATTGTGATCGCGGTCGTCGGCGTCGTTATCGCCGTCATGGCCGTGGTCGAAGGCGAACAGGTTCATGAGGTCGCCGATGGCCGGGCTGTTCTCGGGCTTGTACTGGTTGTCGTCGCGGTCATGGATCGGGTTCGGGAGATTGTCGCGGCTCCGATCCGAGATTTTCGGAAGATCCCAGTTCTTTTCGATGAACTTCAACAACGAGACATGATCGTAGTAGGTGTGGTCGACATGCCCCTTCTTGACGAAGGGTGAAACCGCAATGAACGGAATGCGGGTGCCGTCGCCAAGGAAGTCGACCGGCTGGATGTAGCCGGAATCGTAGTAGCCACCGCCTTCGTCGGTGGTGATGAAGATCGCGGTCGAATTCCAGAGTTCGGGATTGCTCTTCACCCGATTGATCAACGCCTGCAGGAATTTTTCGTAATTATCCGACGTCGAATCCGCCGGGTGTCCGGCCAGCGTTTCGAACGGCCGAACGAACGACACCGCCGGCAACGTGTTGCCTTGAAGGTCGTTCAGGAACGCGCCGTAATTCTGCAGCTTCGCCTCCTCCGACGGGTTCTTCATGATGCTCAGATAGCCCGTAAGCGGGTCGCAAATTCCGCAGTAGAAATGGAACAGCAGAGGCACGCCGTCCACCGAGTTAGCGAACACGGTTGGATCGTTGCCGCGATCGCCGCTGTAATATTTCCACGACACGCCCTTGGCGGTCATGACGTCCGCGATGGTCGGCAGGCTTTGCGGTGGCAAGATAAAGGAGGTCGGGCCGAGAGCCTGCGGATTGCTGCTCGTCTGGTTCCAATACAGGTTGTAATTGTTGACCAGATAATAGTGACCCGGCGCGCAGTTGCTGTTCGAAATTCCGTGGCGATAGAGCTGCTCGTTCACCGATGCGACCCCGGGGGCACTCGGATCGGAACAGTTAACATACGAGCCGCCACTGTAGCCGTCCTGGGTGTAGTAGTTATTCGTCCCCGCGACCGGATCGGGGTTTTCGATCTGGTTGCTGAAGGGAATGGCGGCGGCGCCGTTGAGGCTGTCCGGGTTGGTGAAGAACGCCGCGTGGCCTGAAACGATAGCCTGGAAATTGGCACCCGTGCCACCCATGATCGCCTGGTGATAATTGTCGCTGATGGCATACTGGTCGGCGAGCGATTTGAAGAACGGTGCGTCGCCGGGCTGCGCCTTGCCCGAAGCGTCGGTGAAGGGATTCATGTTGTAGAAGCCCATCGAGATGGCGCCTTCCTTGGGATTGAACCCGCCAGCCGGAGGCGGTGCGCCGTTCGATCCGGTACCGATGGTTTCCTCGACCCAGACAAACTTGTCGAGTTTGCCGCCATCGAAATCCTGCCACATCTGGAAGAAGCGATGGACAGGATCGCCGGTATAAGCGGCATAAGGCACGTATTTGCTGATCTGATATGGACCATTCGGCAGATTCGTCGGGAACCTGGTATCTGGAACGCCTGTCGGCAGGCCGATGCCGGAGGTCGTGTAGGGTTGTGGCAGGGTCGCATAGGCGCCCGTCGAAGCGGTCTCCGCATTGTACCGATTCTCGTCGCTGCCAATCAGCTGCCTTGCCCTATCGAAATGCGGGCCGGGCGTGCCGTCGGCATTGACGATGCCCTTGCTCAAGAGGTTGTCGATGGTTTGGCCGGCCTTCGGGATGTAGGTGCCGAAAAGATTATCGAAGGAGTGATTCTCGCCGATAATGATGATCACATGCTGGATCGGCGTTGTCGGAGACCTGGCGAATGCCGGTGCGGTATTTGTCAGTGCACAGAGTGCGCTCGTTGCAAGGCAGAGCGGTTCGAAAAACCACTTCGATTTCATGAATATTCTCCACAGGGAATTGGGAAGTCATTGCGCGCGACGGCGGCGTGAGGATCCTGCTTCGGATTGTTTGCGTACCGTCGCGGCGAATATTGGCAGGCTTAATTACATGCTGATGTCGGGAAGAATTCAGATTTATGAAACGCCTTTGACCGATCGGAAAAGACGGATTGAATAGTCCTGAAGGAGTCAGAATTTTCTGTTGCACCTGCCGCTCTGAAGCCTGCGGTGAATGCCAACGCTGTCCCGACAAATGCAGTTTCGGCTGAAGCTACTGAGCGCAGTAAAAACCCGCCGAATGTTCGTCAGCTTTGCGCGGCAGAATCGATTTCACCAGCGTCCGGTGGTCCAGATCAGGGCAAGCCGCTGGCCTTCGGCGATCTGATCCGACGTCATTTTAGATGCCACCGCATCCCGCAGCCTCAGATAAAAATCGCGCTCACGCCTGGCTGCCTTGGCCGCAGCCAGATCAAGCCATTTGTAGGATAGAATCACGTTCTGCTGCACGCCGTGACCTTTGTCGTAGCTCAAGCCGAGCCTGCTCTGTGCAAAGGCATCACCTTGAGCCGCCGCGCTCTGATAGAGATCGGCGGCAGCGGCGTAGTTCTGCGGCACACCGAAGCCGTTTTCGTACATGAAGCCGAGCTTTCCCTGCGCCCGGGCATTGCCGCGGGACGCCGCAGCAGTGAGTTCGCGCACGGCCCGCACGTAATCACCTTTGAAGTTGGCCGAGGTTCCGCGGGTTAACCCATCGGCGAAAACGGCGCGCATCGTGCCCGCGCCGAACAACAAGATGACGAGCAGAATCGCGGACGCGACCCGCATCGCCACAGCCACGTTCGGGGTTTCCAGACATGGCCCCGCGGTGGTGGAGCAGGGCATCCGCTCTGTCGCGTCAATGAACGCTTTGGACGCGTGCGTCATTTGCGTTACTCGCATTGATGCTGCCACGCAGCTTCGATCGAAGCTCTTCGGCAACGGTATGGGCATCCAGACTGTCGCGGATAATCTGGGGGCGGATAAAGATGATCAACTCGGTGCGGGTGCCCGTGTTGTCTTGATGGGAGAAGGCATCACCTAGCCCCTGAATTTGATCCAGCAGGGGAATTCCGTTTCGGTTGTTGTTCTGCTGTTCGCTGATCAATCCCGCCAGCAGGACCGTCTGTCCATTGGCCACGGAGATCGAGCTCTTGACCTTTCGTTCGGAGACGGTGGGGGTCAGACTCGATGCGGTTTGCGGCGACACGTTGCTGATTTCCTGCTCGACGTCGAGCCTGACATTTCCGTTGACGTTGATACGGGGAGAAACCCGCAGGATGATACCCGTGTTGCGATAATCGATGGTGTTGACGATGGTGTTGCTGGCGGCGGTCGCAGCATTGAGCACGTTCGCCGAGCCGGTGGAGATGGGCACGACGTCGCCCACCTGAAGCGTTGCGACCTGGTTATTGACCACGACAAGAGACGGATTGGACAGCACCTTGACGGCGGTTACGGTATGCAGGGCGTCCAGGATGGCGCCCGGCTGTGATTCCGAGCCGAGCAGGAAATTGAACCCGGGCACTGCGCGATTGATGAACGTGTTGACGACCGTTCCGGTAGCCGCGGCTGCAGTAGCAGCGGTGGCGGGCGTCGGCACGGTTGTCGATTGGGTGTTGAGGAGGGAGCCCTGGTCGGGCCTTAGTCCAAAATTGTGGCTGGTCAGGAAAAACTGGACGCCGTAGGAGAGCTCATCCGTGAGCGTGACCTCGGCAATGGTGGCGTCGATCGCGACCTGCAGCTGCTGCTGATCGACCTGCCGCAGCGTCGATTCGATGATGCGGTAATTGGCCTGATCGGCATAGATAAGAAGGGTGTTGTTGACGGTGTCGGCGGTGATCCGCACGCCTTGCAACACCGGTTGACCGCCGCCACCACCACCGCCGTTTCTGTCGAACGCTCCTCCGGCCGGGCCCTGCGTGGCGGCGGCCGCGCCGCCACCGGTTCCGGACCCTGGACGAGCGCCGAAGCCGCTGGATGACGAACCAAAGCCGCTGGATGATGAGCCAGGCCCACCCGATGACGAACCAAAGCCGCTCGACCCCGATCCCGACGTGGGATTGTTTCCGTTCTGAGCAAGACTGCCGCCCGCGGACAAACCCGACCCGGGCGCTATCTGGTTATCGGCGCTGTCGAGCAGGCTACCCGCAGAAGAGCCGCCGCCGAACATGTCGTTGAGCACGCGCGCGATCTGGCGCGCCTCGCCGTACTTCACCTGGTACACATGAACGCTGGTCCGAGTGCTGTCGGAACGATCGAGCCGCTTGATCCAGGTCGCAGCGGTACGCAGCAGTGCCGGCTTCTTGCTGACCACCAGGATCGCGTTGAGGCGGGCTACCGCCTGGAACTTGATCATGCTCTGGCTGAGGCCGTTTTCACCGGAATCCACGATTTTTTCGAGTTCCGCGATAACGGGTTCCGGACCGCTGTTGACGATCGGGAAAATCCCGACCGATTGACCCCGCATCCAGTCGAGATCGAAACTTAGTGCGGTATCTACCGCGGTGCGCCGTTCCGCGCCGCTACCCTGGATCAGAAGCAGGTTTCGCGTCGCATCGGCACGCACCATTCCGGGTTTGGTAGCGAAACTGTCCATCAGCTTCAGCAGCGTCTGGGCCGACACGTATTGCAAGGGGACCACGGAGACGCCATAGCCGGGTTCAGGGCTGGAGGCCGCGGCATCGACCCGGCCTGTGCCGACCGCGTCGCCCAGCGGCGTCAGGCGGTATCCGGCAGTGTCGCGAACAAGCACGATGCCGCTGATCCGCAAGGCGCTCTCGAGCACAAATATAATGTCGGACTTGGCCACCGGCCGCACCGAAACCAGGCTGACGGTGCCCTGGACGCGCGGATCGATCGTGTAGCCGGTTTGCAGAATGTCGCCCAACACGACTTTGGCAACGGTGGCGACCGGTGTGTTTTCGAAATTGAGTTCAAAGCCGTTGCCGGTTGCGACCGGTTGCGCGCGTCCGTCTGAGATGTCGGACACCTCGGCGCCCTGGAACACCGCCGGCTGGATTCGTTGGCCCGTACCGGCCGCGGAGGTGCTCGTCTGCTGTGGATAACGCGGCAGGGTGTCCAGCGAACGCACCTTGTCGAGCACGTCGATATCGGAGGCACTGTTGGAATTGACGGTGGCCGAATTGCAGGACGCCAGCGCTACGACGGACGACAATACGAAAGCAGCACAAAGGCTGCGACCGACGGACGGGGACAGCCCCCGGTTGCCGACACTCAACATGTTTCCGCCGTTCCAAGCTTCGTCTTCGGGGCTCAAGATCCTTGGCGGGGCTCGAGCTGGACGAAACTCTTAGCGGCGGAACATGACAGTAATAAATTGCCGGCAAGGGTCGGGGGACCGGCCAAGCCTGCGGATACCCTGTCGCGCTTCGTACAACTGTCATGTTTCGGATCAATAACCTGTTGGCGGCCGACGACCGGCGGTCAAGGGCGGCCCGACGGGCCGTGGTCCGCTGATTGGCGCCACGGGAAAAAGCGGCGCGACTGGAAACACCAATGACCAGCGACGAATCCTTGCAGTTCGTGGAATACCTTCGTCGTCACAACCATTTGATGAGGTCCGCGGCGAATGGGGATCTGACCGAACAGGGCGGCCCCACGCGTCAACAAAGCAGGCTATGGGAGCTCACCGACCTTTCGGCCAGCGAGTTTGCGGACGAAGCCGCCCGCTTTGCCGGTCTCGAGCGGGTCACCCTCCAGGAAATGCTGTCTGCACCGGCATTGGGTGAAGCATTTTCCCAGCGTTTCCTGAGGGAAATGCTGGTGTTTCCCCATCAAGCCGCCGGCGGAGGCGCGGTATTGGCGGTCGCGGACCCGACCGATACGGCGGCACGGCGCGCAGCCGAAATCGTGCTCCGGCGCGATGTCACGATCAAGGTCGCGTCAATCGAAGACCTCACGGTCGTGCTGGACCGGGGCCCGCGCGACGACGATCCCGAGCAGGGGGGTGGCGGCGAACAGCATCTGCCGCGCGAAGACGATATCGAAAGCCTGCGGGACCTCGCCAGCGGCGCGCCGGTGGTTCGCGCCGTCAACGATCTGCTGGAAAAGGCCGTGGAGCTGCGCGCCAGCGACATTCACGTCGAGCCCTTTCAGACCGGACTGGTGGTACGCATGCGCATTGACGGCCTGCTGCGGCCGGTTGCGGCACCGGCCGGCGTGTTGCCGCAAGCCGTCATTTCGCGCATCAAGATTATCGCCAACCTCAACATTGCCGAACGCCGGCTTCCGCAGGACGGTGCCGCGCGGTTGCGGGCGGGGCGCACGGATGTCGATATTCGTGTCGCGATCATGCCGATGCAGCACGGGGAATCCGCGGTCATCCGCATCCTGCCGAAGGATCGCGGGCTGTTGGTGGTCGAAAAGCTGGGATTTTCATCGGCCGACGACGCCAGGCTCAGGCTACTTTTGAAGTTGCCTCATGGCATGATCGTCGTCACCGGCCCGACCGGGAGCGGCAAAACCACGACATTGGCGACCATCCTGTCGATCCTGAACGAACCGGGCCGCAAGATCCTCACTGTCGAGGATCCCGTGGAGTATGACATTCCCGGTGTCAATCAAGCCCAGATCAAGCCCGCGATCGGATTGACTTTCGCGGCGGCGCTGCGTTCGTTCGTGCGCCAGGATCCTGATGTGATCATGGTTGGCGAGGTGCGCGATTCCGAAACCGCGCATGTGGCCGTTCACGCGGCCCTGACGGGTCACCTCGTCCTGACCACCCTGCACACCGAATCGGCCGCGGCCGCGGTACCTCGCCTTCTCGATCTCGGGGTCGAGGGATATCTGCTGCGATCCACCCTGAAGGCGGTGGTGGCGCAGCGGCTGGTTCGGCATTTGTGCGACCGTTGCAAGACGCCGAAAATGCTCACCGAGGCCGATCTTGCCGAAGACCCCCGGCTCGGCGCGCTTGGATTCCGAAGCGGCGAAATGCTGCAGGCCCCTTCCGGTTGCGAGCGCTGCACCGGCACCGGCTATCGCGGCCGGCTGGGCGTGTTCGAGATCCTCGAACTCACCGACGAGATACGTGAACTGATCGGGGAAAGGACCGACGGGCTGAAAATCGACCAGACCGCGATCCGCGCCGGAATGACGACGATGGTCGACGATGGCGTAGCCAAATGCCGCGCCGGACTGACCTCGCCTGCGGAAATCCTCCGCGTTACGACCGCGCGGTGAGGTGAGATCGTGCCGAATTTCCGCTACCGGGCGCTGACGCAGAACGGCGAGATCGTGCATGGCACGCTCTCGGCGCCGACGGCGGCGGAAGTTGCGCACCGCATCGAGTATCTTAGGCTGCTGCCGATCGAAACCATCGAAGACAAGACAACCGCGGCCGCAGCGGGCGGCGGTTTCGGTCTTTTCGGCCGGCCGAGCCCGGCTGAGGTAACGACTTTCACCAGGGACCTCGCCCTTTTGTTGAAGGCGGGAGCGCGTCTGGACGATGCGCTCGAATTGCTCGCAAGCGACACGGACGTCGGCCGGCTTCGTCCCGTGGTCGGCAAGCTGCGGGCTTCGGTTCTGACCGGCGAAAGCTTCGCCAGCGCGGTGGCGGAACACCCGGCTTTGTTTCCCGCCATGTATGTCGCGCTGGTTCGCGTCGGCGAAGTGTCGGGCACGCTCGATCAAGTGCTGGAGATGCTGGGAACGGAGCGGGCGCGGGCCGAGTTGATGCGCCGCAAATTGACGGACGCGATGCAGTACCCCGCATTCGTGCTGATCGCCGCGGCCTGCGTCATGCTGTTCTTCATTCTGTTCGTTCTACCGCAATTCTCCTCCGTGCTGCAGGACTTCGGCGCGAAATCGGACTCCGCGCTCTCAGTCTTCATCAGGCTGTCGGATTTTCTTCGGGCCAACGCCGCCAGCGTGATGCTCACTTCGGCTTTGGTCGCGGCGAGCCTCTGGTGGCTGCTTCGCCGGCCGGGCGCAGGCGCCGCGATCATGACCGCGGTCTCCCGTGTCCCCGGAATAGCCGCCGTGTTTCAGTTTTACCGCACCAGTCTTTTCTGCCGGAATCTTGGCGTTCTGCTCGGCAGCGGCGTCAATCTCACGGCCACCTTGCGCATCCTGGTGGACATCATGGCGGTCACAGGAAGCGTCACGACCTGGACGACGGCCGCGGATCGTGTCCGCCATGGCGGCAAACTGTCGGATGCCCTGCTTGCGTCGAGCAACATGCCCCCGATGGCGATCCGCATGCTGCGGCTGGGCGAGGAAACCGGGCAATTGCCCGTGCTGGCGGGCCGGGTCGCCGAGTTCTATGAGGCTAAACTTCAGCGCAGCCTGGACCGTATCGTCGGCATCATCGGGCCGCTCGCCATCATCACCATCAGCACCGTCGTCGGGGGATTGATCGTATCGGTCATGACCGCGCTTCTGTCGGTTACGCAACTAGTCGGATAGAGCAAGGGTTTGGTTCATGATGAAGTCGGCAAGACGGGTTGGCAGGTTTTTCGCCAGGAGCGCAAACAACAAGCGTCGGCAGGAATTGGGTCAGCAAGGTTTCACGCTGGTCGAGATGCTGGTGGTGATCACCATCATCGGTCTCATCATGGGCCTGATCGGCCCGCGGGTTCTCAATTATCTCAGCGAATCGAAGGTCAAGGCCGCGAAAATCCAGATGCAGAGCTTTTCCAGCGCGCTCGACCTGTTCTATCTCGACGCCGGCCGCTTTCCCTCGACGTCGGAAGGCCTTGCGGCCCTGGTACAGCGTTCGCCGGGTGTCGCTGCCTGGAACGGGCCGTATCTCAAGGGCGGCGCCGTGCCGAACGATCCCTGGAGCCATCCCTATCTGTATCGCTCGCCCGGAGAACACGGACCCTACGACATCATGTCATATGGATCAGACGGCCAGGAAGGCGGCAGCGGGATTGCGGCCGACATTTCGATCGACAATCTGACCAACGCCAAAAATGAGTAACGGCAAGGAAAGCGGTTTCACCTTGCTTGAAATGGTGTGTGTGCTTGCGCTCATCGCCATGATGGCGGCTGTGCTTCTGCCGTCCGTCCCGCATCAAACATCCCGCTCGCGACTGCAGGCCTACGCGCTGCAGACCGCGACGCTGCTGAAGGCGGATCGCAACGCGGCAATCCGGCGCGGGGTGGACGTTTCCACGCTGGTCGACGCCGGAGGCCGCTCGATCCGGTCGGGCGCGACCGCGGACATGATTCGCATTCCGGACGATGTCCGCTTCGACGCGCTCTTGCCGCAAACCTGCAACCGGCGTGCGGCCTTGTCGACCATCAGCTTCTTTGCCAGCGGAATGTCGTGCGGCGGCGCCATCGCGCTGACGCGACTCGATGCAGGCTACGAAATTCGCGTCAATTGGCTGACCGGAAGGATCGAAATTGTTCCACGCAGCTCCGCCACAAATTGACCGTCGCGACGCCGGCTTCACGATCATCGAAGTATTGATCGCGTTGGCGGTGGTTGCCGTTTCTATTGTGGCGATCGGATCGGTGATGTCGACGAATGTTCGCGGTGTCCGCTTGCTCGAGCAGCACGTGACGCTGATGCAGACCGCGCGTTCGGTCATGACCGCGGACATACCGCCGCGCGCCGAATTGGGCCCCGGCGCGGTGTCGGGACAGGAGAACGGCTACCGGTGGAAGATCGATGTCGGACCGCTCGGCGAAGACTGGGACTTGCCAGGCGCTGACGTCGCCTGGATTCCCGTGCTCGTCAGGATTCAGGTGCGGTCCCCTTCAGGCGCGGTGTCGGACCTTAAAACAGTTCGCCTGATGCGCGGGCCGCCGAAATGAGCGGCTCGCTTGCAAAGCAACGGGCCGGCGAGGGCGGCTTTACGCTGATCGAGACCCTCGTGTCGTTGGCGTTGATGGGGCTCGTGCTTTCGGCGCTGGCGAATCTCACGGCGCAATGGCTTCCGAACTGGAATCGCGGCCTTGAGCGCATCCAGCGCAGCGAGCTGATCGGCATCGCGTTGCAGCGGATCGGCGCCGACCTTGCGGCCGCCGAATATGTGCCGGCCAATCGCGCCGAGCGCCATCCGTTGTTCGATGGCTCGGAACTGTCGGTCACGTTCGTGCGCACCGCATTGGGGCCGAACGCCGGGTCCGGGTTGGATGTGGTGCGGGTCGGCGAAACCACCGATCGTCTGGGCTTCGCAACGGTCCGTTCGCGCGCGTCGTTCCGGCCGTTGCCGCCGGCTTCTTCGCTGTCGGAACAACTTCATTTTGGGGAACCGGTCGTGCTGCTGCGCGCGCCGTTTCGGCTGTCATTCGCTTATGCGGGCCAGGACCGGGTATGGAAAAGCAGCTGGCACGACTCCGAAAAACTCCCGGCGGCGATCCAGCTGACGGTGCGGGACGCGGCGAGCGAACGAATCCTTTCGATTTCGACGATAACGCCGGTTCACGTCCAGGCGCCCGCGCAAGGCGCCTGCGCGCAGCCGGAGGGCGGCTGCGACGCCAAACCGGATGCTCCGAATAATCCCCAGGGAGGTTCACAAGGAAATCCTCAAGCAAACTCCCAAGGAAATTCTCAGGGAAATTCTCAGGGAAGTTCGCAGCAAACGGGAAATGCCGCGACGGGGCAGGGAGGTTAGCGATGGCAGGGGCACCTCGGCGCGCGGTTGCAGCATCCTCGGAGCGGGGCTTCATCATCGTTGCCGTACTTTGGATTCTGGTGGCCCTGTCGGCGTTGGCGACGATCTTTTCGGTCTATCTGTCCAATTCGGCCCTGGCGCTGGCCGTCACCGATACCGGACTGCAGACGGAAGCTCTGGTGTCGGCCAGTCTCGAACTCACGAGCTATCAGTTGCTGCTCGCAGGCGACAAGGCGCGCCCGGCGCTGGGGTCATTTCACTTCCGGCTCGACAATGCCGAGGTCCTCGTCAACTTCACGTCGGAAACCGCGCGCGTCGATCTCAATTTCGCGTCCAAGGAAATGCTGGCCAATCTGTTCGCCGTTCTCGGCGCCGATGAAAAGATCGCCACGGATGCTGCCGACCGGATCATCGGGTGGCGGACGCAGCCCAAGGCCAACGCTGCCAACGAGGAAGAGGCGCTGTATAGTGCCGCTGGCCTCACTTATTCCGCACGACAGTCGCTCTTTACCCATGTCAACGAACTCAGCCTCGTTCTCGGCGTGCCCCCGGAACTGGTCGACCGCGCCCTGGCGTTTGTGACTGTATTCAACGGATCGCCCGACGTCGATGCCTTGATCGCGCCGCCCGAGGTGATCGCCGCATTGCCCGGCATGACGCCTGCAGCCCTGAATGATTTCCTGAAGCAGCGGCCGGCCTTGCCGAGGGACCAGTCCGCAATCGCAGCCGCACTCGGCCCGGCCCGGGCCAGCGCGGCCATCCCCAAGAGCAAATCCTTTCGCGTCCTGACGACGCTCAGGTTCGACAATGGTCGCCGAACTTCCTCGGAGGTTGTCATCGCGTTGGGTGAGGAAAAGGACAAGGATCCCTACCTGGTGCTGTCGTGGCAGGACGACGTGGAAGCGGGCCACCGGCCGCGGAAACTGGCGGGCGGTTAACATCATGATGCCCGAAATCAAGACCCTGTTCGATGAATGGATCGCAGCCGTAGCCCGAGCCGTCAATTTCGGGATCGGTCGGTATGCGCGCCGGCGGCGGATAATGCTCAGCGAAGACAGCGACAACGGGTTCACGGCCAGGATGATATCGGCGCGAAGGGGCCCGGCTCTGCCGGAGATTTCCTTTGGCCTCTTGCATGGTCAGCCCGATCCTCCGTTGCCGGCGGACTGGGAAGCGGCGTTTCGCGGCAGCCGCGTTGAAGCGCTGATGAAGTCCGGCCAGGTATTGTTTCGATCGCTTGATTTCCCAAGGCAGGCGGTGGATTTCCTCGACGGCATGATCCGCACCCAGATCGACCGCCTGACGCCCTGGACTGCGGACGAAGTGGTATTCGGCTGGAGCCCGCCCCATGCCAATGCCCACGAGCGGGTCGAGTTGACTCTGGCCGCAACATCGAGACAGGAAATCCAGCCGCTGGTTCAGCTTGTGACCGGCCTGGGGGCGGCATCGATCGCCGCGTTCGCCCAGCTTCCGGCCGCGGCGGGCGCGCCTGCGAAGATCAAGGTCTTCGACCAGCCACTCCGCGGAGCTGCCGGCCGCGCGGCGGATGTGCCGCGCATGTTGCGCGTCGCATTGCTGTCCGCCGGTCTTGCTGCCGCGGCCTCCCTGATCGCCGCGGCCTTTATCGGCAGCGCGCTGGAGTCCGAACAGCAGCAATTGACGCGCCGGATTTCGGAGCGTCGTGTCGCACTGCGTCTCAACCCGAACGCCGGCGGGTCGGCGCTGAGCCTCCTTGCGAAGCGCAAGCAGACGAGCCCATCGAGTGTCGTGGTGCTCGAAGCGCTCTCGCAGGCGCTGCCGGACAGCACCTATGTGACGGAGCTGCGGATCGAGGGTGACAAGGTTCAGGTTGTCGGCCTGACGCGGGATGCGCCGTCGTTGATTCGGTTGATGGAGCGGTCGCCGCAATTTGCCCGCGCGACGTTTTTTGCGCCGACCACGCGTGCGCAGAATGACCCGGGTGAGCGGTTCCACATTGAGGCGCGCATCACGCCTTCCTTTGGATCTGGCACATGAACCTCCCCGTGGCTTTAAGAAAATCGCTCGCAACCTCGCCCACCGTGGCCGTGGCGGCCTACGCCGGTCTGGTGCTCGTGCTGCTGGCGATGGTGGTGAGCTCCATTGTCGGCATTCTCGGTCAGTGGGAAGCGGTGGCCTCGTCGGCGGCGATGCTGGAGCAACTTGAGGGCCGCAAGGCGCCCCCACCCGGCGGACGTCCGGCCGAAGCGGGCATGCCTTCCGGCTCGGCGTTTCTGGAAGGGGCGACGGTCACCATCGCTGGAGCCGCCCTGCTGCAGCGCGTTGCGGGCGCGGTGACGAAACTCGGCGGCAATGTCCTGTCGTCGCAACTCGACGTGCAGGGCACGCAATCCAAGGCGGGGTTCGTCAGCATGGTCGCGAGTTGCGAACTCGATCAGCCGGCGCTGCAACCGCTGATCTACGATCTCGAAGCCGGGATGCCGTTCCTGTTCATCGATCAGCTCACCGTTCAAGCCCCGACGACGTCGTCCGGTGAGGGGAAATTGCGAATTCTGCTGGCGGTGTCGGGGCAATGGCAGGGTGCGAAATGATGCGGAAATTTGCGATCGGTATCACGGTTCTGGCACTGTCGGTTTGCGGAGGCGCATCCGCGACGACCTCCGCCGTTTCCGACGATGCGCTGGACGATCAGGCGGAGGGAGCCCGCGTGGGACCTGCGGCAGCCTCGACCTGGGCCGATCCCGCCGCCACGGTGGTGCAGGTCACCGTCACTCCGCCAGCGCCGGTTGCACCTGGATCCGAGCGGGCGCTGAGCGCCAATCCGCTATGGGCCATGCCGCTCGCCCAATTTCCGGTCACGCGCGACCGGCCGATCTTTTCGCCGTCGCGGCGGCCACCCGCCACCGCTGTGGCACCTGTCGTGGCGCCGAAGGTGGCTGCTGTGGTCAAACCAAGGGAGCCCGAGCGTCCGCAGCTCACTTTGGTCGGCACCATCGCAAGCGACGAGGAGGGGTTCGGAATATTTCTGGATCAATCGACCAAGGCGGTACTCCGCCTGAAGGTCGGCGAGGAGTTTCAAGGTTGGAAGCTGCGATCGGTTCAGGGCCGGGAAACGGCGCTGGAGAAGGATCAACAGGTCGTGACGCTCGCGTTGCCGCAGCCGGGCGTCGGACAGGTGACCAGTGAAGTCCCTCCGCCTCCACCGGTCCCCCCGAAGCTGCGCTCGGTGACGTCGGAGCCGCGATCGGAACGATCCGGTCGGTAGTTTTCGCGGACTTCCTGCCGCTCAGCAACAAGAGCCGTATTGCTGAAGCGCTGACGTGAACAACAGACCAATCGCCAGAAATGGCCCGAACGACACGGATGATTGACCGGTCAATTGCCGTCCGGCCAATTGCATCAGACCGGCATAGGCCAGCGCGGTTAGCGCCGCCACCAGCACAAGCACGGGAATGCCTGCAACGCCGCTCCAAATTCCGGCGGCCGCGAGGAATTTGACGTCGCCCAACCCAAGGCCCTGGATCTGCCTGAAGGCGAAATACAGCCGTCGCAGCAGCCAGAAGATGGCTCCGACGGCAATCCCCTCGCAGGCAGCTTCCAAGCCAGCCGGCAAACCACCGATGATCACGGCCTTCGACAATCCGAGACCAGCAATCGTCAGGTTCAACCAGTCCGGAATGATTCCGTGGCGGATGTCGATCCAGGCAAGGACGGCGCTGAGCA
>VFSW01004518.1_pt1 | contig 20722 bp, 21 predicted proteins | sample 5358111 | NCBI WGS metagenome assembly VFSW01 (sample SAMN11554181, study PRJNA540505) | mine drainage metagenome | isolation source: sediment from site ElyBrook_90M | place: USA: Ely Copper Mine, Vershire, VT | collected 2017
CTCGTCAGGACCAGTGGACGTCGCGAAGGCGGCGGCGGAGGAGGCGGCGGTGGCGGGCCGCTCGGCCCGACCATCAGCGAATGGTACCTGCCGTACGGCGCATCGGTGCCGGTGCAGTGGTACGCATGGATCGCGACGCGCCACATGAACCTGTACGGCACGCCGTTCGAGGCGATGGCGGCGGTGTCGCTCGCAGCCCGCAAGCATGCGCAGCTCAACGAGAAGGCGATCATGCGCGGGCGTCCGCTCACCCTCGAGGACTACATGAAGGCGCGCTGGATTTCGTATCCGTTCCGGCTCTTCGATTGCTGCCTCGAGACCGACGCCGCATGCGCGGTGGTCGTGACCTCGGCGGAGCGCGCGAAGGATTTGAAGCAGCAGCCGGTCTATATTTCCGGCGTCGCCGAAGGCCATCCGTATCCTGCCGACGATATCCCGTCGCGTCCCGATCCGTTCACGATCGGATTGACCTTCGCGGCGCCCAAAGCATTCGAAATGGCCGGCATCAAGGGCAGCGATCTCGACTTCGCCGAAATCTACGACTGCTTCAGCTACGTCGTCCTACTGCAAATCGAAGCGCTGGGCTTGTGCAAGCGCGGCGAAGTGAAGGATTTTGTCAAAGGCGGGCGGCTCGAACTCGGCGGCGATTTTCCCATCAACACGCACGGCGGACTTCATTCGGAGGCGCACGTGTGGGGCATGAATCATGTGGTCGAGGCGACGCGCCAGTTGCGCCATCAATGCGGCGATCGCCAGGTCAAGGACGCCGAGGTGGGCCTCGTCACTGGATGGGGCGATTTCGGCGACGGCAGCCTCGCGATTCTGAGGAGATAGCGCGCAGCAGACCTCTCCCGGCGCAGTAGCGCCACCCTCTCCCTGAAGGGCGAGGGAAAAAGGGAGGGCGGCCATCTCTAGAAGGGTCGAGGAAATTTAGGAGTCGAACGATGCCGCAAGATGTAATGGAATATCGCAAACCGCTGCCCGCCCGGCGCGGCTACGCAAAGGAATTTTACGAATATTGCCGCCACCACGAATTGCGCTTCCAACGCTGCACCGATTGTGGAACCTGGCGGCATATTCCGCGCGATATGTGCGCCAAGTGCGCCTCGTTCCGATGGGAATGGGGGAAGTCATCGGGACGCGGAAAAGTTTTCTCATGGACTACCGTCGAGCAGCCGATGCTGCCCCAGTTCGAGGTGCCGTACAGCCCGGTAGTTATCGAGCTAGATGAGGGAGTGAGGATGGTGACGTGGCTGGTGGGCGTGAAGCCGGAAGAGTTGCGCCTCGACCTGCCGGTCGAGGTGGCATTCGAGGATGTAACCTCGGAGGTCACGCTGCCGAAGTTCAAACGCAGACAGACCTAACCCCCTAGCCCCCTTCCCCTAAAGTGGAAGGGGAGATCGGACAAATAAAAAAACGAGGAGGCTATCGTCATGAAGTCCACCGAAGAATTGGTCACAGAACTTGCCGATCGCGAGGCGATTCGCGAGCTGCCGGTGCGCTATTGCGACTGCGTGTGGCAAAACACCCTCGATGCGATGATCGATCTGTTCGCCAAGGACGGGCAGTTCATCTCCAAGGGGCGCAAGCGCGAGGTCACCACCAAGGGCCATGCGGACCTGCATAAGATGTATGCCGGCGCGCTCGGGGAAATTAATCCGCGGCCCTATATCCACAATCACGTGGTCGATTTGAAGAGTAAGACGACGGCGACCGGACGATGCTATGTCGAGCTGCGCAGCGCGAAGAAAAACTTCGAATGGATCGGCACCGGCTTCTACGACGACGAATACGTGAAGGTTGACGGCAAGTGGAAATTCGCCTCGCGCAAGTTCACCAGCTTCGCGATGCAGCAGCGTGAGGAATAGTCAGATGGCGGGAATCCTGGAAGGCAAAGTAGCCATTATCACCGGCGCGGGATCGGGCATCGGGCGCGCGACCTCGCGAATCTTCGCGCGCGAGGGCGCCAAACTCGTCCTCGCCGACGTGGTCGAAGAGGGCGGCAATCAGACGCTCGCGATGCTCAATGACACTGGCCATCGCGAGGCGATCTTCATCAAGACCGACGTATCGAAAACCGAAGATGTCGAAGCGGCGATCGCGAAAGCGGTGGCCACCTATGGACGCATCGACTGCGCATTCAACAACGCCGGCATCGAGGGCAAGAACGGCCTCACCCATGAATGCGAGCGCGACAACTGGGACCGCGTCATTGCCATCAACCTGACCGGCGTGTGGTTGTGCATGAAGGCCGAGCTCGCGCAGATGCTCAAGCAGGGTAAAGGCGGCGCGATCGTCAATACGTCTTCGGGTGCGGGACTCGCCGGCGTGCGCGGAATGCCGGCCTACGTGGCAGCCAAGCATGGCGTCGCGGGGCTCACGCGCGCGGCGGCCATCGAGTACGGCAAGCATGGCATCCGGGTCAATGCGGTGTGTCCCGGCCCAATCCGCACTCCGATGATGGATCGCCTGCTCGGCAAGCGTCCCGAGGCGGAGGAGCGCTTCGCGCGCGGCGGCCCGTTGCGTCGATTGGGCGAGCCCTCAGAAATCGGCGAGACGGTCGCGTGGCTATGCAGCGATCACGCCTCGTATGTGACGGGCCTGCCGATGCCCGTCGATGGCGGTTTCATGGCGCAGTAAGGATAGTCGTGTCCCGGTGACCTCGATGGTGCGATGCCTGCTGGTTTACCAGCGCAAAGAGAAATATTTCCGCATCCCCGACGCCGAGGTGGAGGATTGGGATGAGGTGCGCGAGGAACTCGACGCCGAGCCGCGCCTCATTGAGCGCATCGAGGGATGGGCGCCTTACACGCATGCCTATCGGCTGCCCAACGGCACGGTTTACCTCGTCGCGCTTGAACCGTAGTCGATTCTGCGCATGTTCCGCGATGGGACCAGGGTTTGTCCCGCTTGCGGGCGCCGATAGCCGAATCGGTGCGAGCGATATCGCATGAAGCTCAGCAATTGCGCAATTGCAGATGTTTACGTGCGCCAAGGCTCTCTTAGCAATCGGCACATCAAATGCTCTATAGCGAAGTAGCTGATGCGAGGGGCGCCGAAATGGAAAACATACCAACCGAAAAGCGTTGTCAATTAGTTGGGCTGGTGCGAGATCATAATGGCCGGGTTCGCTTCGGGGAAAAACCCACCATCCTGCGCGAGGTAAACAACCTCGATCGTCGCATGTTTTTGGTGAAGTTTGACGACGGCGCGACCACCTTTCTTTTCCCTCATGAAGTTGCCATCAAATAGTATCAACTAACCGCGCACATCAGCATCAGGTGGATTTCCTGGCGCGCAAGACCGCGTCGTGGAACCACAATTCCGCGAGGCCCCGATAGCAGTCGCAGCAAAATCCCACGCTCCCTGCCGATTCATCCTCGGCGTTCCACGCATCGAGAAGCACCACCACGGCTCTGAGTGCGCGGCCTGGATCGAAGCATCGCACACACACCGGTTTCTTACCGACAGCCAGTCCGGCTTCGGCAAATGCGCTGACGAACCCGGCGTCATCGATGAGCAGGAGTTTGTCCTCGCCATCCGCGCCGAACTCGAATGCGGTCAGGTTGTCTGCCGGGAAGGATTTCGTTCCACTCATAAACCGACGCCCCTTGACATAGATGCCGATCGACGATTTCCGCTACGGATTCGCGGCGCGAACGTGATTCGAGCAGCCGAGCAAGTAGGAGGCCATCGGCGGAGCGAAGAAATGTCAGGAGAAGCGGCCAGATTTGCGACTATTTACGCCAATTTTTGCTCGCGCGTGATAGTGGAGCGCCAAAAGTTTGACTAGATTGTGGAAAAATGCCACATCGAGGTGTCCTTTTTTTCCCGGGTCACCAGACCAGGCTGGCGCTTCATGATGCTTAGACGCGGCGCAGAACTTTTCTGATCGATAGCCTGCCCTTATCGAGCAGATTTTGCGCCCACTGGAACTCGGTCGCCAAAATTGCCAAGCCTGCCGGTATTACGATGATGGCCGGTCCCGGCAGAAAGATCATCGCCAGCCCGATTATCAGCACCAATGCGCCGATGATCATCACTACCACGCGCCGCACCGCGCGAGGGATCGGCAAGCGACGAACCAAGTTCTGGCACGATTCAATGGAGCGCGCCGAAAGATGCGCGATGCGATTCTCGTTGGGCAAGTTCGCGCGAAGCACCAGCACGACGCCGACCGCGATGAGGAGCCCCACCACCGTCCAGAATGACGCCTCGGGTAGGATGCGCTCCGGATACGGCCGATGCAGCACCATGGCGGACATCTTTTCTAATCCCTCGCTGAACAGCCGCATCGCGACCCATCCGACTAGCACGAAGCCGAGATGCTCGATCTCGGGGCAATATTGCAGGAGCTTGACGAACAACGCGGCGGCATAGCGGACCGCGAGGATTCCCAGCGCGACGCCCGAAAAAACCACCCACAGATGATTCGACATGCCCACCGCGACGAGGGTCGAATCGATCGCGAATGCCGCATCGGTGAGTTCGACCATCGCGACGGTGGTCCAGAAGCCGCGAGTCGAAGCGTCGCCGGCGTCGTAGAGGTGCGCCTCGCGTCGCAACCAGAAGTGGGCGATGACGAGGTAGAAGAGGTAGAGCGCGCCGGCGATTTGCAGCCACCAGATGCTCATCAGCCATTTCGCGCCGAGGATCGCGGTTGCGCGCAGGATGAACGCGCCCCACATGCCATAGAGGAGTGCGCGCCGCTGCAGCGACGCATCCAACGACCGCACCTGCAGCGCCATCGCGAGCGCATTGTCGACCGAGAGGACCCCTTCGAGAAAAATCAGGGTGCCGATCGCGATCAGGCTTTCAAACAACATCGGATGCCACCAGCTGAGAGGAAGACATGGCAAATTCGAGACCGTGAGTGGGGTTATGCGAGAGTGTTACGGTTCCTTTAGCTGCAAGAAAGCGGGGCTACTACAATGAGTTTGCAGCTGGTGCCCGCGAGGCAAATAAGCGACGGTCTTCGATTATCGACAAGCTTGAAAAAATCGGCCATCTTGTTGTTGAAGCCCTGCTAAAAGCCCAGAAACTGCGAACAATCGAACTCGATTCGGAATCAAAATCCAAGGCTGCGGATCTAATGAAACTCGCAAAGAAAAGTCACGCGAAAATGCAGACTCTAAGCCGGGCCGCCGAAGGCAACGGAAAGGGCTTGGATAAAGAAACCCTCGATAGTGCCCTGGACGAACTAATAGAGACTTTCGAGGGCGTCAATCGAAAGCTCGATGATCTGCTTACGAAGGCTGGGAAATAAAGCCCGCCGCTCCTTCTGACTCTCAGCTTATTTTCCGTTTCCGAGGTGCGAAGGGAAAATTCCGGTCGGCAACCCGTCGATGCTGTGGAGATTTTCCTTTTGGTGATACTCCGCGACCGCTTCCTCGCCGCGTTTCTCCCAGTACTTCCGCAGCGTGTCACGTTCTTCGAGGCCTTGGAGTTTCGGCACCGCGTAGCCGCACGAGGTCATCGCCGATGCGACCTTGATCTCGATGATTTGCCGCACGCCCGGCTCCGCCGGAAATCTCGCGAGGTATCCGTTCCACTCCGCGTCGTGCGGATGAATCGCCCGCCCGCGCCCATAAAGCCGCGTGATGTCGGCCGCCTTTTCGAAAGAGCAGAACATCACGGTGATGCGACCATCGTCGAGCAGATGCGCGGCGGTTTCGTTGCCACTACCAGTCAAGTCGAGGTAGATGGCGCGCCTCTCATCGAGCACGCGGAAAGTATCCATCCCCTTGGGCGAGAGGTTGATGCGGCCCTGGTGCGGCGCGGTCGCGACGAAGAACACCTTCTGTTCCGCGATGAATTCCCGCATCTCGGGGGTGATGTTTTTGAACCACTTTGACATGGGCGCCTCCTCGACCTTCGACGCTATATGCGCTCAAAATGCGGAGCAAACCCGCAGCGCACCAATGCGGCGCTAGTCCTCGTCGACATTTTCGCCGAGTTTGCGATACAGCGTTTTGCGATCGATTTTCAAAATCGCGGCGGCTTCGGTCTTGTTACCGCCCACCGATTCGAGAATCATCCGCGCGTATTGCTGCTCGATACGATCGAGGCTCAGCTTTCGCGCGACCGCATCTTCAAGCATGTTGCCGGTCGGCGCCGCCATGCCAGTCATACTCGCGGGCAAGTCGGCGACGGCCAGTTTGCCGTTGCGGGAGAGGATGACGCCGCTCTGGATGGCGCTCTGCAACTCGCGAATGTTCCCCGGCCATCGATAGCTCAGGAAAAAATCCATCGCATCGGGATCGATGATGGGGATCGCCTTGCCGGCCTCCGCGCACGCGCGCACCAGGAAATGCTTGATGAGCAGCGGGATGTCGTCGCGCCGTTCGCGCAGCGGCGGAACATTCAGGGTGAAGGTCGCGAGGCGATAGAAAAGATCGGCGCGAAACTTTCGCTCGGCGATCGCTTTCTCCAGCTTGATGTTGGTCGCGGCGACGATGCGCACATCGATTGGCGTTTCTTCGGTCGCACCCAGCGGACGCACTTTCTTGTCTTCGATGACGCGCAACAGTTTCGCCTGCAACGACAGCGGCATCTCGCCAATCTCATCGAGGAAGAGCGTGCCGCCGCGCGCAGCCTGAAACAGCCCGAGCTTGCTCTGCCGCGCATCGGTGAAGGCGCCGCGCGCATAGCCGAACAGCTCGCTCTCGATGAGATTGTCGGGAATCGCAGCGCAATTGATCGGCACGAAAGGCGCGTCGCGGCGGCGGCTCTCGAAATGCAGCGCCCGCGCGAGGAGATCTTTGCCGGTGCCGCTTTCGCCGGTGATGATGACGGTCGCGTTGGCATCGACGAACTGTTCGAGCTTGCGCAGCACCGACTTCATTTGCGGATCGGCAGCGATGATGTTGCCGATCCCGTAGCTGCGCGCCAGGTCACCGCGCAGCCGCCGAATCTCCTGGCGCAACTGGAGATTCTCCAGTACGCGTCCGACCAGCAGCAGAAACTCATCGTTGCGAAATGGCTTGGTGATGTAATCGGCCGCGCCGCGCTTCATCGACTCGACCGCGGACTCGATCGATCCGAACGCCGTGATGATCACCACCGGCAGATCCGGAACCAGTTCGTGCAGCTCGGTCTGAAGCTCATGTCCGCTCATTCCGCTCATCCGGACATCGGAGATGAGCAGGTCAGGGCAATCCTCGCGCACCTGCGCGAGGGCCTCGGCGCCTGAGTTGGCGCTCCGGGCGATGTAGCCCGCCTCGCGCAGCACATCGCAGAGCAAATTCGCCATCTCGCGATCGTCGTCTACGACCAGGACAGTTGCAGCATCATTCATGATCGTTGGCGCGGCCATTTCTCGCGGCCTCGACGATTCCGGTGGTTGTGCGATTTGATCGCGGGAACGACACGAAGAAGCTCGTCCCGGACGCGCTGCTTTCGAAGGTTATTTCGCCATCGTGACTCTGCACGATGGTTTGGCATATCGCGAGGCCCATGCCGGTTCCCTTGCCGGGTTCCTTGGTGGTGAAGAACGGATCGAAGATTCGACCGTGGTTCGACCCCGGAATCCCGGGGCCGGTATCCTCGAACACCACCCTGACGCGCGGCGCGCCGGCGTCGTGCTCGACACGAGCCCTCACCGTCAACGTGCCACCAGTGGATCGCATCGCATCGAGCGCGTTGATGCCGAGATTCACGAATACCTGCTGTAGCTGATCCGGATCGCAATCGATTAGTAATGGTTGGTCGCCCGTTTCCGTGCGGACCATTACGCCCCTCTTCGTCGCTTCCGTTTCAATCAGGTGAATCGAGCGCTGCACGATGGGGCGCAGGTCCGCCGTCATCTTGAGTGATTCCCGATATCGCGAATAGTCCAGCAGCATCCGCACGATGCTGGTGATGCGGTCGATTTGCGTGATGATGATCTCCAGACCCTCGGCGGTCTTCTGCGGATCGATCTGCGAATGCGCAAGGTACTCGGCGCGCCCGCGGATGACGCCCATCGGGGTGCCGATCTCGTGCGCGAGGCCGGCGGCCAGGCTGCCGATGGTTGCGAGGCGGTCGGAATGCAGCAGGCGTCGTTCCAGCTCGATCTCGCTGCGATGTTTTTCCAGCAGATCGGCGCGTGCCTTAGTGAGTTCGTCACCGAGCTTGCCGAATTCGCCGATAAGCAGCTCGACCTCGTCTTTCGCGGGCTCCGCCGGATCGGGTGCGGGCGCCGATTCGTCGGTGGAAAAGCTCATCACCCGGCGCGACAACTCCGCCAGTGGGCGCGAGATGTAACTTCGCACCGCAATCGCTATCAGCGCGATTATTAAAATGAGAGTAACGACGCCCGCGGCGATAGAAATCCTGACTCGCTCGGTCAAATCCTGACGCACGTCGGTCCAGTCGTTTGCCACCAGCAAGTAACCAATCTGCCCATGGTTGGGCGGCCCGAGCGGGACCACATGGCAGAGCCATTCGCGATCCGGATCGGCGTCGACGCGAAACTCCAGCGGCTCGATGGTCGTGGCTGACTTCACTTTTTCGGGCGACGGCTTGACGCTCTCGGGAAAACCCGGCAGTGCGTGCCAGAGTTTCCCCTCATTGGTAAATACCGCAGCTTCGGTTCCGTCCGGCCGAATTCGCTGCAGCACGTCGTCGATCTGATCCCATTCATTGACTCGAATATCGTCGTCGAAGGCGGCGCTGAGGCTGCGTGCGGTCGACCGCGACTCGCGTGCGAGATCCGCGACATAGCTTTGGGTGGAACGATGCACGCTCCAATACATGTAGACGCCCATCACCGGGAGCAGCACCATCAGCAGTGCGACTATAAAACGGGTTCCGACTTTCACGAGGAGTCCTGGCGATGGGAGATTCGACTATCGATCAATGATGGCGGACCCTGGTCCTCGGTTCCACACCATGTTCTTCATCCACTTTCACCGGCTGCGCGAGGTGAATGACCCGCGCCCCACCGCAGGGCAAGGCCGAGAGGGAGAGTCGTCGGGGGGTAGGACGACACCCGGAAAAGCGCTGTAGGGGCGCGGGTACGGGGGTTTAAGCAACCGCGATGCCATCAGAAAAGCGCATACGGACGTGAGGGCGTGGCAATCCGGGTGGGGCAAAAATCCACGGCGCGCGCACTATTCCCCGAACTGCTGGTTTCGAGAGTGGCCCGAGGTCAGTTCGCCGAGGCCGCCGTGTGGCCGGATGTAGCGGGCAACGAGCCGGCGGCCCTTTCGTCGTCGCCCACCGCAGATCGAACATTCGCGACCGCAGACGTGCGATCGAAACGTGGCAACAGTCGCGCCGAGTTGAGGATGAATGTCATCTCGGAAGTCACATGAACCAGCGCCGCAAGAGCAGGATTCAGGATCCCGACCGCCGCGAGCACGATGCCCGCGAAATCGACTGCGATGGTGCCCGCGAAATTCTGCCAGATGATCCGCCGCGTCCAGCGCGCGATCGCCAGCGTCTCGACGAATCGCAGCAGGTCATTGCCGAGGAGCAGGACGTCGCCGCTTTCGCGCGCAACCTCGGTCCCCGAGCCCATCGCGACACCCACATTCGCCGCGGCCAACGCGGGGGCGTCATTGATGCCGTCGCCCACCATCGCCACAATGCGGCCGCTCGCCACCAGCTCTTTGATGCGCGCGAGTTTGGCTTCCGGCAGCAGTTCGGCCTCGAAGCGCGTGATGCTGAGTGCTCGCGCTACCGCCTCGGCGACCGGCAACGAATCGCCCGTCAGCAGAACGGTTCCGATACGCATGCGATCGAGCGCCGCGATGGCGCTCCGAGCTTCGGGCCGAATGGTATCGCCAATCATGATGGCGCCGAGCAGACGTCCGTCGCGGGCGACGAATACGCGCGAAGCCGCACCGCCTTCGTGATTGGCGACTGCGTCGGCGGCGATTCCGTGTGCCGTCATCAGCGCGCGATTGCCGACCAGAATCGTCGAGCCGTTAGCGAATGCCTCGATGCCGCGGCCGGGGGTGTAGTCCAAGCGCTCCGGTTCGCCAGTATGAAGACCGGCCATCGCCGCGTGAGCCACGATCGCTTTGCCCAACGGATGCTCCGAGCGCATTTCCGCAATCGCCGCGGCCTCGAGAACTTCAGTCTCGGTGATTCCGGGTCCCGCGATCACGGCCTGAACCTCGGTGCGCCCGAAGGTCAGCGTGCCAGTCTTGTCGAGTACGACCGTGTCGACTCGCCCCAACGTCTCGAGATACCGGCCGCCTTTGATGATCGCGCCGAGGCGCGCCGCGCGACCGATTCCGCCGAGAATCGCGAGCGGAGTACCCGCGGCGATTCCACATGCGCCCGCGACGATGACGACGGAAATCGTCGCCCGAATATCGCGCGTCACGAGAAACGTGATCGCCGCCGCGCCGAGGGCGACATAGACGAGATATCCGGCCAGGCGATCGGCGAGGCGTTGGATCGGCGCACGTGAACGTTCCGCCTGCTCGACCGCCTCGATGATCTTGCCGTAGCTGGTGTCGCGCCCAATCCGCCCAACGCGAATTTCCATCGCGCCGGACTGGTTGATGGTGCCCGCATAGACCGGCGAACCGGCGAGCTTTTCCACCGGCATCGATTCGCCGGTGATCCGTGCCTGATCGACGAACGAATGGCCATCGATTACCACGCCGTCGACTGGAACCAGTGCGCCGGGATTAACCAGCACCGAGTCACCGGGCCGCAGCTCGTCAACCGAGGCCTCGCGCGTCGCGCCGTCCCGCCGAACGATTACGGCGCGCGGAAGAAAATCGAGCAGGTCGCGGATCGCGCGCCGGCCGCGGGCGACGGTGAGATTTTCGAGCACCTCGGCAATCAGGACGAACACGGTGATGATGAGCGCGGTGAAAAATTCCCCGATGGCGGCCGCGGCGACGATCGCGATGCTCATCGAGAGCTCCATCGTCATCCGTCGCGCGGCTAGATTTTCCGCCGCTTCCTTGAAGATCGGCCATCCGCCGATCACAATTCCGACAATGCCGACGAGGTCAACGGGCGCAACCGGATGCCATAGCCGGATGCGCACGGCGATCGCGGCGATTGCGACTAGTGCGATGCGGACCGCCTCCATCCATCCGAAGCTGTGCGCGCTTTCGGTTACCTCGATGCTCCCGGGCTCCGACTGATCCGTTTGCATGACGGCCATCTCCGCTACTTCAAGTAGGCTTGAACAACTTCGATCAGCTCCTCCGCGCCCTCCACGCGACTGCGGTCGCGCTCACGCGGGTCAACGACATGGTTGCGGATGTGGCCCTCGATGACCTCGGCCATCAGGCTGTTCATCGCGCCGCGCACCGCGACCACAAGATGCAACACTTCGACGCAGCCTTTTTCTTCCTCGAGCGCACGCTCCACCGCTTCAACTTGGCCACGAACCCGGCGCACGCGATTGAGCAGCTTGGCTTTTTCCTTGACGGTATGAGCCATCCGGAGTCGAAACCTCCTTAATAGCGTATGGGGTATAGTATATGGGAACGCAGCGATTGTTTCCATTGCTCCGCCGGCAGTCCGCGCCTACCGACCGGACCACAAACCCCAGAATTTTCGAGGATGGCGCCCTCGGCGGAAAATGCCGCGACATATTTTGTGAACTATTGAACGATCGGTATGCGAATCCGTTTTCCCATCGCGAGCGGATGTTCTATATGAATTGCATGCCGGAGACTCAGCAGCGATTTTCCGTTATCAGCGATCGAAGCCTGACCGACCTGCGCAAGCTGATCGGCGTCCCGATCGAGGATTCTTTGGAACCGTGGTGTTACGATGCCTCGCGCGACAACATCCGCCACTGGGCCCACGGCATCGGCGACGATAATCCGCTCTGGTGCGATCCGAGTTATGCGGCGAAGATCGAGTTCCAGCGCGTGCAGGCGCCGCCCTCGTTCATCTTTCCCCTGAACAGATCGTTCAGCGGCTACGTGGGCGGTCTCGCTGGCGTGCATGCGATGTTCGCCGGCATCGATGTCACCTGGCATCGTGCGATGATGCTCGGCGATGCCTTCACGACCAAAGTGTGGCTGAAGGATCTGGTCGAGCATGACACCCGCTTCGCCGGTCGCTCCATCCAGCAGATCTATCGATGTGAATTTTACAATCAGAACCACGAGCTTGTTGCCGAGGGCGATAGCTGGTGCTTTCGTACCGAGCGCGACACCGCGCGCGAGCGTGGCACCAAGTACGAAGCGGTGAAAAAACGCGCCCCAGTAAAGTATACGCGCGAAGACCTCGCGAAAATTTTCGCGCATTACGAAGCCGAGGAAATCCGCGGCGCCACCCCACGCTACATAGACGATGTCCACGCCGGCGACAAACTGCCGACCATGGTGAAGGGACCGATGACGGTCACTGGCTTCATTGCGTTCGCGCAAGGATGGGGCGGGCTATACATCCGCGCCAACAAGCTCGCCTGGAAGCAGTTGCAGAAGCATCCGGGGCTGGGCATCCCCAACAAGTTCGGCATCCCCGATGTTCCAGAACGCGTGCATTGGGAAGATGACCTCGCCACCGTGGTCGGCACCCCAGCCGCATACGACTACGGACCCGAACGATGCTCCTGGATGTCGCATCATCTTACAAATTGGATGGGTGACGCCGGCTTCCTGCGCAAGCTCGAGGTGAAAATTCGCCGCCACAATCCGGTCGGCGATACTCTCTACATCAATGGCGAGGTGACGCGCACCTTCGCCGAGGCCGAGGCGAACTACGCCGAGATTTCGCAGCGCGCAATCAACCAGGACAGCGAACTTTCGGTACTGGCAACCGGCATCATTCGTTTGCCAACTCGCGTCAAAAAGTAGCATTTGTGAGGAAGCAATCTCGCTAATCGCCGGGCGTTGCGAAGGGAGCAACATTAGAAATGAAGGCCGCCGTATTTCATGGTCCTAATCAACCACTGACGATTGAACAGGTCGACGTCGATGATCCGCAGGATCACGAAGTCCTCGTGCGCACCGCCGCCACCGGGGTGTGCCATAGCGATTTGCATTTCGTTGAGGGTCTGTATCCGCATCCCGCGCCCGCAGTTCTAGGTCACGAGGCCGCCGGCGTGGTTGAGAAGGTCGGCAAGGCCGTCACTTATCTTAAGGCCGGGGACCATGTCATCTCGTGCCCGTCCGTTTTTTGTGGCTACTGCGAGGAGTGCATGTCGGGGCATCCGAACCGATGCAACAATCGCCAGGCCACGCAGCGGCCCAAGGACGGCAAGCCGCGTCTGTCGCAGAAGGGCGCGCCGGTGCGCCAGTTCAGCGATCTTTCGACTTACGCTGAAAAGATGTTGGTGCATGAGAACGCACTGTGCAAAATCATCAATGAGATGCCGTTGGATCGCGCGGCGCTCATCGGATGCGGCGTCACCACCGGCGTCGGTGCGGTGCTCAACACTGCGAAGATCGAGCCTGGCTGCACGGTCGCGGTGTTCGGATGCGGCGGCGTCGGCATCTCGGCGATCCAGGGCGCGAAGATCGGCGGCGCGCGCAGAATCATCGCGGTCGATCAATTCGAGAACAAGCTCGCGATGGCGAAGCGCTTCGGCGCGACCGACACCATCGACGCCTCGCATACCGATGCGCTCAAGGAAATCCGCACCATGACTGGCGGTGGAGTCGACTATGCGTTCGAAGCGGTAGGTCTCAAGAAACTTGCCGAGCAATGTTTCGATGCAACCAAGACCGGAGGCACCGCCGTCATCATTGGAATGATTCCGGTCGGGCAGAAGGTGGAAATCGACGGTCCGCGGCTCCTCACCGAGCGCACTCTGAAAGGTTCGATGATGGGGAGCAACCGCTTTCGCATCGACATGCCGCGCTATATCGATTTCTACTTGCAGGGCCGGCTCAACCTCGATGACATGGTCAGTAAGCGCGCCAAGCTCGAAAATATCAACGAAGCATTCGCATCGATGAAGCGCGGCGAAGTCGCGCGTACAGTCCTGACGTTCGACTAGCGTATGTGGCACAGACTTAGTCTGTGAGTCGCCGGAGGTAAGCACATGGAGTACCGGAAATTTGGAAAGACCGGAATCGATATTTCAGCGATCGGTTTCGGATGCTGGGAGATCGGCGGAGGCTACGGCAGTATCGAGGAAACAGATTTCATCAAGGCGGTGAATCGCGCCCTTGATGCGGGCATGAACAGCTTCGACACCGCGGAGGCTTACGGTTTCGGCGCCTCCGAGAAGTCACTGGCGAAAGCGCTCGGCAAGCGCCGGAAGGAAGCGGTCATTACCACCAAGTTCGGAGTCGGCTATCCTGACACGCCTAACTATCGCGATAGTTCTCGCAAGCGCGTGATGGAGTCGATCGAGAAAAGCCTCGAGTGCCTCGAAACCGATTATGTCGATGTTTACCTCGTCCACTGGCCCGATAGGAACGTGCCCTTCGAAGAGCCGATGCGCGCGCTGGACGACCTGGTGAAGCAGGGCAAGGTCAAAGCGGTCGGGCTATCCAACTTCAAGCTGAACGAGATCGAGGCGTGCATGAAAACGCGGCGCGTCGATGTGGTTCAGTATTGCTGGAATATGTTTGACCGGCGGATGCAGAAGGAGATCTTTCCTTATTGCCGCGAAAACAACATCGGCGTGATGGCTTACGGCTCGCTCGCGTACGGGATGTTGACCGGTACGCTTAGCGAAGAGAAAGCGTTCGAGAAAGGTGACTGGCGGTCGCGGCGCGGACAGCTCGGAAACATCAACTTGTTCCAGCATCTGTTTGGCCCCGACCACTTTCTCAAGAATTTGCGCGCGGTCGAAGAACTCAAAGGCGTTGCCAAACGCTACAACAAGAGTCTGCCGCAGCTCGCGCTGCGCTGGACTAGTTCGAATCCGGTTGTGAGCACAGCGTTGGTAGGGTGCCGCAATCCGGGCGAAGTCGATGACAACCTCGGCGCACTGGGATGGACCATTTCCGAAGCGGATATGAAAGAGATCGACGCCATCTTCGCTCGCAATGGCGCGATCACAATGCCCGAGACATGGTTAGAGAGCGAGTAGCCCTCAAGACTTAGACGGTACCAGCGACGGCCAGGAGGCGCGTTATGCCCACTCAAAGATTTGCACCAATGAGCAAGGATTTTGCCACCTTCGATTGCGACGCTCACGTCACCGAGCCGCCTTGGCTATGGGAACGCGCGAAGGACTATCTTTCCAAGGCTGATTTCGAAGCGCTCCGCAACAGCATCTGGTTTGACGAGGAGAGCAAACAGCTTGTCGTCAACGGCTTCGCGAATACCGGACTCGGGTCTCAGAAAATCGGCGGCACCGCCGGCATGGTCAATGTGCTTTCACTTGCCGGTCCCGGCCTCAAACATAACATCCAGCGCGCACTCAACGTACGCAATCTTGATCCCAAGACCGCCCTGACCAAGGAACAGGCTGCATATATCGATCACCCTGGTTCCTATCAGCCGAAACCGCGTCTCGCCGACATGGACGTTCAGGGCATCGATCAGGTGATGATCATTCCCACCGATATTGACACCTATCCCTGGATCACTAATTCGATGGGTGCGCGCGCGATGTGTAGGGCCTACAACGATTGGGCTCACGAGTATTGCTCCGAAGACCCCGAGCGTCTGTACTTTGCCGCATTGCTCCCGATGCAGGATCCCGTCTTCGCGGCTGATGAGGTTTATCGTGTCGCAGCAAAGGGCTGTCGCGTAGGCTTGATAAGACCTATCGATGCGATGGGGAACTTTCCGATTCAGCCCAAGTACGCCCGAGTGTGGCACGCGATGGAAGAAACCGGCGTTGTGTATGGCATGCATCCATTCCCGGCGCTCGGATTCCTCAAGCCTCCGGGCTATACCGAGCAGTACTCCGGCGCCGAGCTCATAGGTCTCAGCGCCAGCTCCGCCGGCCTGCCTCATTCTTTCCTCATCAATGTGCAGGACTTCCAGGCAGAAGCCTCGCTATGGGTCACAACCGTCCTGCTGTCGGGATTCTTCGATCGCTACCCGAAACTGAAAGCGGCGGTGTTTGAAGCATCCTCTACATGGCTCAGTTTCATCCTTGATGAATGCGACAAGACCTACCGGCTCAATCGCAACGATCGCAAAATGCCAAAGCTCAGTCAGCTACCTAGTGAAACTTTTTTCCAGCATTGCGTGACCGGCTTCGAGGGCGATGAAGCTCCGCCGTCGCGCTTTCCGGAGTTCTACGAGAACATCCTGGCGTGGTCGTCGGATGTCTACCATCACGATGGTGACGACGCGTGGCGCGCACTGGAGACGATGCGTAAGTGCGAATTGCCGGAGAATTACCAGACCAAGTTCCTAGGCGAGAACGCGCGCAAAATGTACAACATCAAGCCGCCACGCAAGTACATTCGTGAGCGCGTGACTGAAATCGAGCGGCCTGAGTGGTGGCCGACTGAAGAGGAAGTGAAGGCTGCGTTGAAGCCCGAGGCCGCGCTGCGTCGTTAACCGGAGTTGGGTCGTCATGAATAAAAAGCAATTCGCAGTGCTGGATAGCGATTCGCATGTGGTCGAGACCCCGGAGCTGTGGGAGAAATACCTCGAGCCCGAGTATCGAACGCTTGGCAAGCACGCTCTGTGGCGCGAGGATGGCAAGTTCGGCAGTTATCTGAAGGTCAATGGCAAGGTTTTCCGCGACACCATGAACTCCAACATTCCGCGTCATGCGATCTGGAAGCCTGGCATGACGTGGGACAAGGTTGGAGAGCTAGACCCTGAGACTCGGCATGCGATGACGCCAGGCGCATCGAGCCCGCAGGCCAGACTGAAGGACATGGATGCGATGGGTGTCGACCAGGCCTTTATGTACCCCACCTGGTTCGCCGAAGGATTTCATCTCGTTGAGGATCCCGACATCGCCTATGCTCTCGCGCGTGCCTACAACAACTGGGTTGCAGATTTCTGCAAGACGGCACCCGACAGACTCTTCGCGGCTTCGATGGTTCCTATCCAGAACATGGACTATGCGGTCGAGGAGCTGCGTCGCACCGCGAAAATGCCCGGCTTCCGGGGCGCATTCATTCGCCCGATGTTCATCGAAGGGCACTACTTCACGCATCCTTACTATGACCCATTGTGGACGGAGCTCGAGAACCTCGGAACTACCTTAGTTGTGCATCCTACCGCGGGATTGTGGAATCCTGAGTGGACCTCGCACGGACCCTTCATCGAAAAGGTAAAAGGGAGGCTCAACCAGCATTCGGGAATCATGAATGCCGGTGGAGGACCGAACGCCGGAGGTGGTGCCGCGTCGAATTTCGCTCTTTTCAACGCATCGCCGCCACTAGGTCATCCGATCTCGCAGGTGCTGTCTTATTGGCTCGACAACCACATGTTCGTCGCCGCGACTCTGATTGGTTTCACCGTGATGCAGCGCTATCCGAACATGAAAGTAGTAGTCGCGCATGGTAAGGCTTCCTGGATGGAGGAAGTGTTAGAGAAGATGGAGGCCTCCACTCGCACGATACCGCTGCTGCATTACTATCCCGTGCGCACCGACACCGAAGAGATGTGGAAAGAAGGCAAAGTCATGCTCGGCTTCGACGCTGAGGAGCGGCTCGTCCTTAAGCTTCCGGAGGATTTTGCCGAAAAAATCGTGTGGGGCTCGCGCTATCCGCATCATGATACCACCAGCGCATGGGACGCAATCGCGAAAATGACCGAAGCGAATGTCGCCGAGTCGACTATCGCGCGGATGCTAGGCGGTAATGCTGCTCAGCAACTTGGCATCAAGTTGACGCAGCAAGTGGGCGCGTGAGATGCGAGTCGGCTTCATAGGTCTCGGAAACATGGGCGGACCGATGGCCTCGAACATGCTCAAGGCCGGCCACTCGCTGACTGTCTACGATGTTCGACGCGAGGCCGCCGAGCCTCATCTTGCGGCCGGAGCAAAATGGGCTGATTCGCCGGCCGCGGTGGCGGCTGTGAGTGAAGTCGTCGTGACTTCGCTACCGGGACCTAAGGAGGTCGAGGCGGTAGCGCTGGGGGAGGGCGGCATCGTCAGCAAGCTGGCTCGCGGCGCGGTGTATGCGGACCTATCTACCAATTCGCCGAGTCTGATTCGCCATTTGCATGCGGAATTCAAGGCGAAAGGAATCGATCTGCTCGACGCGCCGGTTAGCGGAGGGATTCCGGGAGCGCGCAATGCAACACTCGCAGTGATGGTGGGCGGGAGCAAAGAAGCGTTCGAGCGAATCAAACCGGTCCTCGATGCGATCGGCGACAAGGTCTCCTACATAGGCGAAAGTGGCGCCGGCGCGGTGGCCAAGTTGGTGCATAACATGATCGCGATCTGCTCCACCCAGCTCCTCGCCGAGGCTTTTACGATGGGAGTCAAAGCGGGAGTTTCGCCCGAGTCATTGCTGAAAGTTGTAGAGGATGGAGCGTACGGTCAGGGCATGTTGCTTAAGGGCACGATGCCTAAAATGGTCTTCCGCGGCAACTTCGATCGTGTGTCGTTTGCACTCAAACTGGCGCGCAAAGACTTGGGGCTGGCGACCGGGGTCGGTCGCGAGCTTAACGTACCGATGCCGATAGCCAGCCTCGTCGAGCAGGACTTTCTATCGGCTCTCGCGAACGGTCTTGGCGAGAAGGATTCGACCGCGGCGGTGACGATTCAAGAGAACCGCGCCAACCTAAAGATCCGCGTCGCTAAACCTTAGCGCGGCGCCAGTCGCTTCGTCCCCCGGTAGGAGGTGCGCTGATGCCATCACAGATGAACGTCGAAGAATTGGTGCAGGATAGCCGCGTCCACCGCAAGATTTACCTCGAGCAGGAAATCTTTGAACTGGAGATGGAGCGGATTTTCGAACGCAACTGGGTTTTCCTCGGGCACGAAAGCGAGATCGCCACGCCTGGCGACTACAAGACGGCGCCAATTGGGACTCAGCCGGCCATAATGACGCGCGACGAGGATGGTGACATCCACGTCGTGATGAATCGATGCATGCATCGGGGCGCCACCATCTGTCAGGATCAGCGCGGCAATTCCAGTTCGTTCCGCTGCTGGTATCACGGCTGGACCTACAACAATAAGGGTGACCTTATCGGCCTGCCCTATGCCGACGGATACGGAAAGGACTTCGACAGGCGCAGGTTCGGATTGATCAAGGCTGCGCGCGTCGAGAGATATCGCGGCTTGGTTTTCGCGAGTCTTAGTCCGGATGTGGAAAAGCTGACGGACTACCTGGCCGGAGCAAAATACTACATCGATCTGTTCATGGATCTGTCACCTGAAGGCGCGGTCGAAGCACGTTCCGGAACTCATAAGTATGGCTACGACGGCAATTGGAAGTTTCAGATGGAGAACGGCGTCGACGGATATCATCCGAATTTCGTTCATCAGGCATTTTTCGAGACCCAGGCGGGACCGATCGGCCGCAAGGTGATGCAACTCTTCACCGGGAACTCTGAGTACGAAAGCAAGGCGCTGGGCAACGGCCACTCGCTGCTCGACATGTCGCCGAAGCGCCCGGCGGGAGGTCGGCCGACTTCGAACATGCTGCGTGGCGCAACTTCCCAAGCCGCCAGTTCAACCTATATGTCCAGCCTCCTCGCGCGCTATGGCCAGGAGCGGACGGTGGAGATCTTGTCGGCTTCCAATGTCAACATTGCGGTTTTTCCGAATCTGCTGATTATCGGAATCCAGTTCCGCAACACGATGCCAATCAGGGCGACTCGCACCGACGTCCATCTCTTGCCGACAACGCTTAAAGGTGTGCCGGATGAGATCAACGTGGCAAGGTTGCGCGCGCACGAGGCTTTTTATGGATCGGCAGGTGGGGGCGCTCCCGATGATGTCGAAATGTTCAACCGCTGCACCGATGGTTTGCGGGTGAAGGGCGCCGAATGGCTCGAACTGTCGCGCGGGATCGAGCGCGAGCAGGTTGACGCGGACGGAATCACCACCGGGCACATCACCGATGAAGTTCCGCAGCGAGCGTTCTACCGCAGGTGGAAAGCGTTGATGTGTGGAGAAAGTCAGTCGCAGCGGCTCCAAACACTGCGAGTGGCGAGAACTTTCTGAACCGCATCATGGCGAAGCTTAGCCGCTCCGACGCGGAAGACCTTCTCTACGCCGAGGCGCGTCTCCTCGATGAACGGCGATGTGACCAATGGCTGGGCATGCTGACGGCGGACACGATGTACTGGATGCCGGCCAACGGCGAAGGTGTCGATCCAAATCGCGAGATCGCGTTGGTCTACGATGACCTTGCGAAACTGCGCAATCGCGTGGATCGCCTAGCGACGGGCGTTGCGCATGCGCAGAGTCCTCCCTCGAAGACCAAACGGTTGGTTTCCAATGTTCAGGTAGAAACTGCGGGGGAAGATGCCGCGATTGTCTTTTCCGCTTTCATCCTCTACGAACTGCGCCGCGGCAAGGAGCGCGTCTTTGCCGGACGCTGCGAATATCGTATGAGGTACGAGGATGGTCGTTGGAGAGTGGCAGCCAAAAAAGTAGTGCTGGTGAATAACGATGAGGTCATCGATAACTTGACCTTCCTCCTCTAAGGAATCTCTGCATAAGTGTTTCGGTTTTTGGTATAGACAGTTAGTTGGATCGGCGGTGGAGGTGTTGGGATGGGTAAGCAGCGGACGTTCGCCTCAATAGCGTGGAATGGGAAGGGCAAAGTCACACGGCGCGAGCGGTTCCTGGCCGAGATGGATGCGGTGATTCCATGGCCGCGGCTGTTCAGGCTGATCGAGCCGCACTACCCCAAAGCCGGACAAGGTCGCCAGCCGCTGGGACTGGAGAAAATGCTGCGGATCTACTTCCTGCAGCAGTGGT
>VFSW01004519.1_pt1 | contig 20722 bp, 16 predicted proteins | sample 5358111 | NCBI WGS metagenome assembly VFSW01 (sample SAMN11554181, study PRJNA540505) | mine drainage metagenome | isolation source: sediment from site ElyBrook_90M | place: USA: Ely Copper Mine, Vershire, VT | collected 2017
GCTCCGTGCTGCTGAATCCAGGCACCACGGACGGCCCGCCCGTCGTGTGGTTTGGCGACGAGTCCGGCGCGCCGTTTCTGCGCGGGCCGATCGCGCTCGACGCGGCGGCGACGCGCGCCCTGCCGCCAGCGGATCACCTGCGGCTGGTGCTCAGCGGGCCGGGTATGGCCGGGCCGGCGCTTTACGCCTGGCCGGGGCTGCGCGGCGCGCACTGGCGCGACGCTGTGCTGGCGGCGCTGACCGTGGCCGCGCTGGAGGGCGTCGCGCTGCCCGACGCCGTGGCCGCGCTCGAGGGATTCGAGCCGCTGCCGGGGCGCATGCGACTCATCGAGGGCGTGGGCGGGGCGCAGATCATCGATGATTCCCATAACGCCATTCCGGCGGCGGTGATGGCGGCGCTCGTCACCACTGATGAATTGGGCAGGCTGTGGCACGCGCCGCGCGTCGTCGTGCTAGGCGATATGACGCACCTGGGCGCCTTCGAGGAGCCAGCGCACAAAGATGTCGGCGCGCTGGCGGCCCAACGCGCCGACTGGCTGGTGACGCGCGGCGCACGGGCCGAGACGATCGCTCGCGCCGCCAGGGAGCGCGACATGCCCGCCGATCGCGTCATCATCACGCACACCGCCGATGACGCCGCAGCCGCCCTGCGCGACATCATCGACGCCGCGCCCGCGCCGCCGGTCGTGCTGATCAAAGGCTCGCCCTCCGCGCGCATGGAATCCGTCACCGAGCGGCTCATGGCCAAGCCGGCTCGCGCCCCCGCGCTGCTCGACCGGCAGCGATCCGTCTGGCGACGCGCGATCGTCAGCGATTTGCTGCGTCCCACCTGGCTCGAGATCGACCTCGAAGCGATCGGCGCCAACACCCGCGCCATCGCCGGGCTGGTGGGGCCGCGCGTCATCTTGCTGGCGACGCTCAAAGGCGATGCCTATGGCCACGGCGCGCTCAAGGCGGCGCGCACCGTCCTCCGTCACGGGGCGAGCTGGCTGGGCGTCGCGACGCTGAGCGAAGCGGTGCCCTTGCGCGAGGCGGGGATTGACGCGCCTATCCTGCTCTATGGCTATGTGCCGCCCTGGCAGGCGAGCGAGGTCGTGCGGCTGGATGTGCGCGCCACTGTTTACGCGCTCGACACGGCCCAGGCGCTGGACCGCGCGGCCAGCGCGCACGGTCGCCAAGCACGCGCCCACGTCAAAATCGACACCGGCATGGGGCGCATCGGCTTGCGCGCGGAGGATACCGACGCCATCGTCGGTTTCGTGCGCGAGATCAGCCAGCTGCCGGGGCTTGTCGTCGAGGGCATCTACACCCATTTCGCCAGCGCCGACACGCGCGATCAAACGTCCGCGCGCGAGCAGCTGCGCCGCTTCAACGCCGCGTTGGCCGCGCTCGACGCCGCAGGCCTGCGCCCGCCGATCGCCCACGCCGCGAATTCCGCCGCGACGCTGACGCTGCCTGAGGCGCATCTCGATCTGGTGCGCCCCGGCATCGCGCTCTTCGGGCTGCATCCCGCCGACGAGGTGCCGCTGCCGGCGGAGTTTCGCCCCGCGCTCAGCTTCAAGACGCAAGTGTCGCAGGTCAAAGTCGTCCCCGCTGGCGAAGGGATCAGTTATGGCGGCACGTATGTCACCAGCGCGCCGGAGCGGCTCGCCACGCTGCCCGTCGGATATGCCGACGGCTTCAGGCGCGGTCCGGCGCACTGGGGCGAGGTGCTCATTCGCGGGAAGCGCGCGCCGATTCGCGGGCGCGTGTGCATGGATCAAACAATCGTCAGTGTGGACCACATCCCCGACACGCGCGCGGGCGACGAGGTGGTGCTGATCGGCGAGCAGGGCGGTGAGCGCATCAGCGCCGAGGATGTTGCCGCGCGCCTGGGAACGATCAATTATGAGGTCGTGTCAGCGCTGCTGCCGCGAGTACCTCGAATAAGCGGATAAGCGTATTCGTCATCCACGTGCCGACACGAGCGCCTGCTCGATCGCGCGCAGCTGGGCCACCTGCCAGTCTTGAAACGTCGCTCCCACTGGCGAGAGCGTCTCGGTGATCCCCACCACCGGAATGCCGGCGGCGCGGGCCTCTTGTCGCAAGAGGTCGGTGTCGGGCGTGACCGTTTGATTGTTATAGACCAGCAGGGCGATTTGGTGGCCGGTGATCTGATCCTCCATCGTGACGCGGTCGCTGGCCGACGGCTCGTCGCCCTCCGAGATCGCTTTCATGAATTCGGGCGGCGAGATGAGATCGAGACCGAGCGCGCTCGCAAGATAGACGAAGATGCTCTCAGTCGCGCCTACGGGCGTGCCCGCGTAACGCTGGCGAATCTGGGCGATGAGATCGGTATACGGCTTGAGCGCGACGGTGAGGAATCGATCGCGTCCGGCGGCGAAATAGCCGGCGTCAGCGGGATCGCTCCGCGCCAGATCGGCGGCGATGGCAGTCGCCACGCGCGCGACCACCGCCGGATCGTACCAAAAGTGGGGATTGGCGCCGAGCGGCACGCCGAGCATCTGGCCAACATCGAGCACGACGCGGCCCGCGACGGGGTTCGCGCCGAGCAGCCGCTGTCCCCAGGCGTCGTAGCCCGCCCCGTTGAGGATGACGAATTGGGCGGCGGCAAAGGCGCGGGCGTCATTCGCGGTGGACTCATAGCTGTGCGGGTCGGCATTGGGGTTGGCGACGATGGTAACGACGCGTGCGTGAGCGCCGCCGATCTGCGCGGCGATGCTGCCCCAAAAGCTCTCAGCGGCCACGACGAGCACCACCCCGCGCGGCGCGGGCGGCGACGGCGGCAATCCGCACGCCACCATCAGCACGACGAGCGGCACGATCGCGAGGGCGCGCATCAGCGGTGGGGGGATGAAACGCTTGGCGAGTGACATATGCGGACATGGTAGCATCCCGCGCAATCGCTCGTCAACAAGGCCGGAACGGCGCGGGTGTACGTCATAATTTTGTGGCGACCGAGCGCCGGCGGTTGAAACCGCGCCTCAGGGTGGTCTGCGGACCACCGCCAAGTCCGCCTGCGCGGACTAAGACCGAAACCCAGTCGGCGAAGGCCGACTTCGCGGCACCCGTGAGGGTGCCCTCAGGAGCGGTTTCAACCGCCGGCGCCTTTACATGCGGCTGAGCACGACGATGATGTCGCCGCCGCGCAGAGCACGCGCGCCGGGCATCGGGCTTTGCGACACGACATAGCCAGCGGGCCAGCCGGGAATCTGGACCCCGTCGCCAAAGAGGACGACGCGCAGTCCGACCTGCTGCCCATGCTCGATCGCTTGTTCCAGCGGCATCCCACGCAACTCCGGGGCGGAGGCGATCATCTCACCCATCACCGCCGCGAACCACTCTTTCATCCCCGCTTTTTCCTGATTCACGGCGGCCACGCCGGCCCGCTGGCATGCGGCGGCACGGCCCCACTCGATGCTCTGCTCGATCGCCTGTGGGTGGGACACCCCGCGCATCGTGATCGGCGCGCTCTCGCCCCCAACCGCGATCGTCACGTCGCCAAAGCCCAGCATGCGCGCCAGCAGCGACGGCACTACCGTCTTGACTTCTTGAATCTTGTCGTACTCGATGGCGGCGCTGGCCTCGAAGAGCACCACGAGCCGGCGGTCCACGTCGATGATGCGGCTGGAAGTCATCAAAAAGATGTCGTCGGCGAAATCCAGGTACGCGAGAAGGCCCCAGACAGCGGCGACGGCGACGCCCGCGCCACCGACCACCTGAACCGGCAGCCTGAGAGAAGCGCCAAGCGCCAGCACGAGCAGCGCGGCGACGAGCACCGCCAGCGGCTTGATCTCGCGCTCGGCCAGCGCCCACCAGTGGCGGCTCACCACGCCCAGCAGCGATTCACCCTCGGCGAGCGGCACATGCGCGGCGCGGCTGAGCGGCCAGCGGGCACTAACCGAGGGATCGAGCGGCTGCGGCGCTGGCATCGACTCTGGCAGAGCCAGCGTGTCGAGCACCCGGCGCAGCGCATCGTCAGCGTAGCCGAAAGCCGGCGGCTGGGCAGGCGCATGCGCGGCGCGCGCATCGGCGATGAGTGACGCCACCTGGCGCGGCGCGCGCACGCCACCGAGCGTCAAAGGCGGCCCGCCCGCCGCGATGACGGTGACGCGCCCAAAGCCAAACATCCATTCAGCGAAGGATTTCTCAGCGATCCGTACCTCTTGCACGGCGGCGAGTGGAATCTCTCGCAGTGAGGTGCTGATGCCACCCTGGCTGAGCAGCACGCGCTGATCCGTCACAATGATGAGGCGAAACCACCAGCGATAGGCGTCGGTGATGGCCCAGCGCGCCAGCAGCACGATCGTCACGATGGCCACCAGCGTCTCAGCCACGCTCCACGCGGGTGTCGCGCCGGTGCTCGTCACCTGCGCGGCCAGCAGCGCCACGAGCGCGATCACGCCCAGCGCCACCGGCCAGGCGCGCGTCGCGACCGTCATCCAGGCGGAGCGTTCCACCAGCATGGGCGTCTCGCCGGCGCGCCGCCCGCGCAACGCCGGCGCGCCCCGGGGGCGCGCGCGCGGGGGGGGGGGCCCGGGCGGGGGGGGGGTGGAGCGATCCATCCTCAACAAACCTCTGATTCCTTATGAGGCGCCTGGCAAACGGGCGGCAGCAATCACGGCGTCGTGCTTGAGCTGCTAGGACCGCTCGACCGGCGTGTCGCGATCGCCACCAGCGAGATGGCGACACCAACCAGCACCAGCGGCACAATGCTCGTGCGCGTCAGCAAGCTGTCGGGGAATTGAATGCTCAGCGCCGCGCGCAACCCGCTCTCGTTGAAGAGAAAGACAGAGATGAAGAGGCCGTTGAGCGTGCCCATCGCGAAGCCAGAGATGCATTCGCCGATCGTCGCCGGCTTGCCCTTGCCGAACCGCTGGCCCATATGAAACGCCAGCGCCAGCAGGGCAATCGTCGCCAGCCAGAGCCAGACATACGTCCAGGGCGCTTGCAGTGGTTGCGCTGAGACGCTGTTCGACGCGCTCTGATTGCCGACCAGTGCCATACTGCCCGCTATGATCCGCACTGGCAGCTGCTCCAAAATGGTCACGCCGCCAAAGAAGAGGAAGATCAGCGTCAGGGTCACGCCGCCGACGGTCCAGATCTCACGATTCGGCCCGCGCACCGCTCCGATGATCCCAAAAATGCTCACGAAAAATATCAGAGTCTCAACCGATGTGATCGTCACGATCAGCACCTCCCTGCCAGATCCGGCGCGTCCTGCGTCACGAGCGAGACGAGCGCCTGTCTCTCTCTATCGGCACCCTCAGCATTTTCTATACCGCCTGGAGTGGCACGCGCTCTTCCTCTGCTCACAGTATAGCGAGGGCGCGATCACGCCCGCGCGGCCTTCCCCGCGCGCAAGATCTCGTGCGCGGTGTTGTAGCCTGGCGCGCCAGAGACGCCGCCGCCGGGGTGCGTGCTCGCGCCGGTCAGCCACAGCCCGGCGATCGGCGTGCGATAGTTCGCCAGCTCAGGCAGCGGGCGAAAGAAAAACATCTGATCCAGCGTCATATCAATGTGCATCAGGTGGCCGCGCAAGAGGCCGCCGATGCGCTCCAGATCGAGTGGCGTCTTGACGTAGATCCCCGTGACACGCGAGGTGAAGCCCGGCGCGTAGTCATCGACGATGGCCAGCATCTTGTCCGCTTCGCTCCGGCCCCGGTCAGGCGTCCATTCAGCGCCGTCAGCCAGCTGATAGGGATGCCACTGCGCCCAGATGTTGAAGATGTGCTTTTCCGGCGGCGCGAGGGACGGGTCCAGCACGGTCGGCGTCATGGCCAGAAGCGCGGGCGCGCTGGCCGGTCGGCCTAATTCGCTCTCGTGAAAGGCGCGGCGCAGATAGGACATTGACGGGCAGATGAGCTGCATGCCGTAATGCGCATCGTTGGGCTGGCCGTCGATCATCGGCGAGGCGATGTAATCGGGCAGGGCGTCCGCCGTGCAGCGCACCGTCATTCCCATGCCGTTGGCGATGCGCAGGTGGCGAATCCTCCGGACGAGCTCGGGCGCGAGCTGATCGGCGCCGATCAGCTCGAGCAGCGTCGTCTGCACGTGAGCATTCGAGATGACACAGCGCGCCGGGATCACCTCGCCCTCTGCCAGGCGCACGCCGATCGCCCGCCCGTCACGAACGAGAATCTCAGCCACCGGCGCGCTGACCCGCACCTCGCCGCCGTGATGCTCGAAACACGCCGCCAGCGCCTGCGAGAGCATGCCAGAGCCGCCGCGCGGTCGCCACACGCCCGACTGATGGCACAGGATCTGCCAGGCGAGCATCTCACCGCCGCCGGGGTCGTCGGGGCCGGTGCCCGATTGCGCCGCGAGCCAGCCAAGCGCCGCTTTGAGGCGCTCATCCTCGAACCAGGCGTCGATGAGCTGGCTATAGCTGCCAAAGATCGCCTTGAGCAGATCGGCGCTCTTGCCCAGACCAATCATGTCGCGCCAGTGGCCGCGCCTGCGCTTGAGAATGCTGCCAAGCATCGCGCCCGGTCGCGGCGGCGCCAGAAAGGTCGCATAGACCGGCTCGTTGAATGTGCCCCAGAGCGTCACGAACTGGCGATAGCGCTCCGCGTCGCCGGTGTTGAGTCGCGCGATAGAGGCGCACGTGCGGTCGAGATCGCGATAGAACGTGAGCGACGCGCCATCAGGGAACGGCGCGAAGGCAAAGGGATCGAGCGGCAAATAGTCCAGCCCGAAACGCTCCAGGCCCAGCTCATCAATGATTGGCAGCGCCTTGACGACGATGTGAAACGAGCTGCACGTGTCGAGCGCGTAGCCAGGGAATATGTCACTCTCGGTGACGACCGCGCCGCCGACGATGTGCCGGCGCTCCACCACCAGCACGCGCAAGCCCGCCCGCGCCAGATAACAGCCGCACACCAGCCCGTTGTGCCCCGCGCCCACGATCACTGCGTCATACGCGCCGCCCATGCCACCCAACCTTTCTCTGCGCGCCTCGACTGACTCGCGCTTGATCCACCAAAAGACATTGTAGCAGGACAGGTCGATCCAAACGCCGCCATCTTCCCATTCAGAGCGTGAACATGAGTACCATTGACATGCAGTTACAAGAGAAATGCGATAAAATACACGGTAGCACTCTGTTCGCCCTGTATATCATCCCTGCTCTACCGGTCGTGACCACCCGGCCTGGCAGCGCGGGCACAGCAACAGCGCCGGTTGGCCGGCCCATCTGAGAAAGTGAGGGCTGCGCATGATGCGCCCTAGCTCGCGCGGCAAGAACCTGACCGTGCTCGTCGTGGACCCTGACCCCCGTGTGCGCGAACAAATCGCCCTGTGCCTGGCGCCGCGCTTTCGCGTCGTCTCAGCCGCCAGCGGCGGTGAAGCCATGTCTCAGATCGCCGCGCATTCCCCGGCCATCATCCTGATCGAGCTGGATCAGCCTGACGGCGACGGTCTGCACCTCATTCAGGCCATTCGCGGCCTGCCTTTCGGCAAGCGCGCGGTCATCGCCTGCCTGACGAATCGATCGGGCGTGCGCGACAAGGTCGCCGGCTTTCAAGCTGGAGCGGATGATTACGTCGTCAAGCCGGTCAACCAGACGACGTTCCTGTATCGCGTCGTGCTGCTGGCTCGCTCGATCGCCACGATGTGGTAGGCAGGAGCGACCGTCGCTTTCCACCCCTTATGCGCGAGAGCGGTCCTGACGATCAAGGCGGCTCGCCCGGTTAGACGTGCTCGAGGAAATCGGCGATTGCTTTCGTGACCGCCGCAGGCTCCTCGATCGTGGAAGTATGCCCCGCGCGGGGAATGCGCGCCAGGCGCGATCCGGCGATCGCCGCGTGCATGCGGTCTGAATGATCGGGCGTGGTAGCGACATCTTCTTCACCAATGATGATGAGCGTCGGGGCGGTGAGGCGCGCTAATTCATCATAGACACTCTGGCGCGCGATGACCCCCTTCGTCGCTCGAATGGCGCCGGATCGGCTATTGGCCGCCAGCCGCCGCTGCCACACGCTGCGTTCCTGTGCCCGCGAGGGGTCGCTCATGAAGGACTTGCCAAACATGATGGGCATGACGCGCCCGGCGAGCGGTCCGACGCCCACTAGCCGCGCCGCCCGCAACAGCATGCCGTAACGCGGCACGTTTTCCGGCGGCTCAGCGTCCGCCGAGGTTTCGAGCAAGATCAGCGAGCGGATCAATTCCGGTCGGCGCGCCGCCAGCCGTATGCCGATGAAGCCACCCATCGACAGCCCGGCGAAATGCACCGGCTCGATGCTCAGCCGCTCGATGAGCGCCGCCGCGTCGCGCGCCAGCGTATCCATGTCATAGCCGTCGCGCGTGGCGGGCGTCTGGCCCTGGCCGCGAAAGTCGAACGTGATGCAGCGATAGCGATCGCTCAGCGCCGCGACCTGCGGATCGAACATGCGCCCGCTCCAAAACAGGCCGTGCGCGAAAACGATCGCCGGCCCCTGGCCTTGCGTTTCGTAATGCAGAGTCACGCCATTCACCTGAATGGTTGGCATCGCTCTCTCCTCCTCATAGCAAACGATCATTGATGACTTTTGCGAAGTGCTGTTTCCACCTACTTGCCCGAAGCCGGCGTGGGCACGCCAAAAGCGACGAGGCGCCCATCGTTGTCCACCGCGAAGACGCGGCCGTTGGCGACGAGCGGACTTTGCCAATGCACGTCGCCGATCGGCGCGTGCCAGAGCAGCGCGCCGGTGGTGGCGTCGAGCGCCACGATCTGTCCGCTGGCTTGCAAAAATAGCATGCCGTTCACCACTACCGGCGACGTGCCACCCTGACGGACGACATACGCCGTCGCCAGTGTCGTGTGCCCGGCGCCATCGGTCACGACGCGCAAGGCAGACAGCCCGGCGTCGTTCGCCACAAAGACCCACGTCACCCCCGCAGGGTCTTGCCAGGCCGCCGGCTGCGTCAGCACGTCGCCGCCTTGGGGCACCGGCATCGACGCGACTTCGCCACCGATGTGGCCAGGCCCGCCCTGACCTGAGAGATCTTGACGGTTGATCAGGCGAATCGTCTGATCTTTGCCGCATTGGACGAGTAACAGTGGCGTCAGGCTGCCCGGCTGCGCGGGCAAGATCGCGGGTGCCGCGCTGCCAAGATCCGCGTCGTCTTGCTGCAACGCTTGAAACGTTGGCGGTGTATAGGAATCGAGCGGGCGGCCATCAGTGGTGGCGAGATCGGGCGGCAACGACAAGATGCTGTCGCCCCAATCGTCGCGCGCGGGATCGAACGTGCCGTTGCCCGTCGCCAGCAGCACGTTCCCCGTCACCGGATCAATCACGACGCCCGGTCGCGCCCAGACGGCCGCCGTCGTCTCACCCGGGCAATCGGGCGAGCCAGGCGCTTGTACGAAAAGCACAGCCTGATTGCCGCACAGCATGTTGACAATCGTCACGGCGCCGCTCGCCAGGTCGATCGCGACCACATGGCCCTGATAATCGCCCTGGTCGCCGGGATACCCCCCTATAGACACATAAATATAAGCATTCGTGATATTCAGCGCGGAGGACTCTTTTTCGGTATAATCCTTGAGCGTGACGGTGACGGGCCAGCCACCGCCGGTGATTTCTTCGCCAGTGGCGACGGCGTGCTTGTGCAGCTTGCCGTCGAGTCCATAGCTATAGACGTACTGGCCGTTGGGGTCGAGCGCCGGGGTGGATGTCGTATAGCAGGGCGTCTCACTGTGATGAATGGTGCAGTCGCCGGCGGGATGATCGCGACGCCAGACAAGCTGGCCGGTTGCCGCGTCAATGGCGAGCAGCGATCCGTCTTTCGTGGTGGCGAAAAGCATCTGGCGTGTGTCACCCCTCGCGGTCGTGACCGTTTCGGTGACGAGCGATCCATCCACCACCCCAGGGAGCGCGACCTGCCACAAGCACGTCAGATGGGGCACCGATCGCGGCGTCAGCGCTGTCTCGCCGAGGTCGTAATCCCCGCTGTCGGCGCCGCCGCCGTCGAATGCGCGCACGGCGATGGGGTGTGCCACCGGGGCGCCCGCCAGCGGCGTGGCCGGGCACCCGATCAGCGGCTGGGGAGTGACGTAGACGCTCGCGCCGCCGGTCGCGACGCTACAGCCGCCGGCCAGAGAGATAATGGCGATGCAGGCAATCATGCCCGCTTGCCGTATCAGATAGCGCGGTTGTCGTGTTGTCGCCACGTCTGCCCCTCGTTGTCTCGTCGCTCTCAGGCTACCCGCCTGTCTTGCTCATATCACCCATATTGTATGGGAAGAGCGCAAGCAGGTGCGCGAGTGACGCGACACGGAGGGAGGTCGCTGGTGACTTGCGCTATCCCATTCCCTTTGAAACAAGCATCGTACAATGGAAGGGATGCCGTTGAAAAGGCTCGTTTTCAAGCGAAAGGAAATGGCATGGCGACATGACCGCTGACGGAGCGCGGGCTGGTGACAGGGGGCGCGGTTGGCGCGGCGCGCGTGCGGCGGCGCTGGGCATCGTGACCAATGGCGCGCTCGTGGCGCTCAAGGGCGTCATCGGCGTTGCCGGGCACAGCCAGGCGCTCGTCGCCGACGCCGTGCATTCCGCCAGCGACCTGATCAACTCGGTGATCGCGCTGGGCAGCTTCCTCTATGGCAGCCGGCCGCCCGATTGGAATCATCCCTATGGGCACGAGCGGGCCGAGGCGTTTGCCTCGACCATCGCGGGCGTGCTCATCGCGGTGGCTGGCGTGCTCGTGGCGCGCGACAGCGTGCTGGCGCTCACGTCCGCGAGTCACGAGCCGCCTTCGCTGCTGACGCTCGTCGCGGCGGCGGTCGCGGTGGTCGTCAAATTCGCGCTGAGCCGCTATGTGGGCACGGTGGCCCGCCAGATCGACAGTGCTTCGATGCGCGCCGAGGCTCGCGATCACGTCATCGACGTGGTGGTGTCGCTCGTCGTCATCGCCGGCATCGCGCTGGCGCGGCTGGGCGCGTGGTGGTTCGACGGCGCGGCGGGGCTGTGCGTCGCCGGCTTCATCTTCGCGGCGTCGGCGGGCATCGTCATCAGCGCCGCCCGCGAATTGCTCGCCACCAGCCTCTCACCCACGCAGCGCCAGCAAATCGTCGGCGTCGCATCGAGCGTGGCCGGCGTGCGCCAGGTGCAGGCCGTCGCCGGTCGCACGATTGGCCACACCATTCTGGTCGAGCTGCACGCCGACATCGACCCGGCGCTCACGGTGGCGGAGGGCGCGCGGATCGTCGACGCCATCAAAGAGCGCATCTTGCGCGAGATGACTAACGTGCGCACGGTCGTCGTCGAGCTGAACACCAACGAATTCGAGCCGCCGGCCCTGCGCCTGATGGCCCCGCCCGGCCACGAGCGGCGCGCCCAGAGCGATCCCGATGCGCGCTCGCGCGAATAGTCCGCGCCTCACGCGCCCGCGAAGAACTGGCGCCGCGTCAAGAGCGCCGCGACGAGCCAGATGGGATAGATCAGATAGGGCAGGTTCGTCGCCCAGTACGAGACGCCGTTGGTGACGGTGTTGAGTCCGGCGAAGATGTCGCCCAAAAAGAAGCCGATGATGGCGTAAAAGATCATCGCGCCCGTCACCAAACCCACCGGCACGACCCAGCGGCGCCGGCCCAATAGGCCGATGCCCGTCGTCAGATAGAGCGGGCCGAGCAAAAAAGCATCCTCGACCGCTCCCGCCAGCGTGCCCGGATCGACCTTCTGATAGCTGTTGTCGCCGTTGAGGATGTACCAATACCACACTTCGCCAAGCGGATTGCTGTGCGGGCCGATGCTGAAGATATGGGAATCGATGGCGAAAAGGACGTAATAGAGCTGGGGGATGGGGGTGACGACACCGAGCAAGAGCGAATAGACGGCTAGCACGACGAGCCAGATCGGTCGCCGTGTGTCGCGTGGCGCGTCGGCGGGCGCTGCCTGAGCCGAGGGCATCGCTGATATCGCGGGATTCTCCTCTCTCCGGCGCGCACGGCGGGGCGCGGCAATCGACGATGCCGTAACGCGCATCGCTCTGAGTGTGCCACGCCAGCGCGCGACCCGTCAAAGCTGAGCCGGGGGATGGCCCACTGATACCAAATCGTCGAGAATCATCGATGCATCAGGTGCTTCTCGTCCTAGCCCCGCGCAGGCGGGGCTTCGTGGTCCGCGGACCCACAGGCGCGGCTTCCAGCCGCCGGCGCCTGCGTCGAGGAACAAAGACGATCTGGTATGATTCAGCAATAGAGCCGCTCTAGGCGATAGAAGGACGAGACACGAAAAGCATGAAGAAAGGCGAAGAACACGAAAGAGGCCGCCGGGGGATGAGATCACGGGCAAGGATTCAGTGTCGGGCGAGGCCGTCGGGGGATGAACCCCCCGGCTCGAAAAACAAAGCCCTCCGGGCTGCGACCGGAGATGGATGCCGCCTCGGTCAGGCCGGCTTGGCCGGCCTTCGTCAACCCAGGCGCGGGTTTACCCGCCGGCCTCACCCGCACCACGCGCGAGCCGAAAACCCCCGACGCCGAGGAGGATGACGACGTCGTAGTCGCTGCAGCAGGCCACGCGCGCGAATCGCGGATCGAAGTACCACGAGCCAACACGCAGCACTCTATTATTTGTCGGTTGTTGATTCTCTCTCCCGTCGCCTGGACTGTAGGGATAGTTGTATCCCCACAGCGTGCTCGTCCACTCCCACACGTTGCCCGCCAGGTCATGCGCCCCATAAGGGCTGGCGTCACCTTTATCGGCATACGTCCCCACCGGCGTCGTCGTCTTGGGTCCGCCGTCGCTGGTGTTGGCGCGATTCTTGTCCCAGGCATTGCCCCAGGGATAGATGCGCCCATCCGTGCCACGCGCCGCTTTCTCCCATTCCGCTTCCGTCGGCAAGCGCCACGGCTGGCCTGTCACCTGCGCCAGCCACGCGGCATAGGCTACTACGTCACTCCACGAGACACAGACCAACGGATGATCGATGCGGCTCAATTGGTCAGACCAGGTGGTCTTCTTTCCCTTTAACTGTTGCGGCACCCAGCTTTCTTGCGGCCATATCCATTCTGGCGGCTCTGGTACCGCTTTGGCTTTGACCGCGAGCGCATATTCGGCCACCGTCACCGGATAGGCGCCAATCTGATAGGCGTGGTCCAGCGGCGTCAGATATTGCGGCGTCTCATCGTCATACGCCTGCGGATCTTTCGTTTTATCGCTGCCCATCACAAACTCACCCGGCGGGCGCGGCGCTCCTCGGCGGCACGCCAGCGGGCGCGCTCTTCCTCCGTTTCGAGGATGAGCGGCGGCACGGGGATCGGATTGCCACGCTCGTCGGTCGCGACGTAGACCAGGTGGCACCGCGAGATGCGCCGCTCTTCGCCGGTGAGGAAGTTCTCGGCAGTGACCTCGCACGTGACCTCCATCGACGTGCGGCCGGTATACGTCATGTACGCCGTCACCGTCACCAGATCGCCGATGTGCGCGGGCGCCTCGAAGCTCATGTGATCCAGCGACGCCGTGACCGCCCGCGCCCGCGCGTGGCGAATCGCGACCGCGCCGGCGGCTTCATCCACGAAGCGCATGATGGCGCCGCCATGCACGTTGCCATAGCCGTTCGCGTCGGTGGGCTGCATGCTGCGCGCCATGACGACGCGCGTCTGCGCGACTGTCTTGCCTTCCATCTCTCTGGCTCCTCATCTCACAAAATCAAAAGATTTCTCTCGTCTGATTGCGGCTGGGCGGCCACGGCGAGCGCCATTTCATGATACCATTTATAGCGGAGATGACCGGAATCCAAGAATTGAGAGGGACGGCATGGCGCGACGATCGGAGGGTGGGCGGCGGCAAGGCGCGCGCCCGTCTGACCTGATGCCCTCGCTGTGGTCCACCGCCCCCGCCGGTGACGATGCCGCCGATCTGCCCGACGGCGCGCCCGTCACCAGCCTGCGCGACAGCCTGTACGACGTCATTCCACTGGGCCAGCTCGAATTGGAGCTGATCAACACGCCGGCATTCTTGCGGCTGCAACAGATCAAGCAGCTGGGGTTCGTCTATCGCGTCTGGCCGGGGGCGACGCACACGCGCTATGAGCACAGCCTGGGCGTATATTATCTGGCGCTGCAAGCTCTCAAGCTCTTGCTGGCGCGCCGCCAGGCTGGATTGCGCCTGTCAGCAGCCGAGCGCGCGGCCCAGGCGCCGCGCGTCTTTCTGGCCGCCGCCCTCTTGCACGACGTTGGGCATTATCCCTTTTCGCACGCCATCGAAGAGCTGGGCTTTCCTATCGAGCCGCACGAGCAGATCAGCCAGCGACTCATCACAAGCGGCGAGATCGCGGCGGCGCTGGAGCGTCACGGCATCACCCCGGCGACGGTGGCGAGCGTCGTCGCGCCCCCGCGCGATCAGCCCCTGGCGGGCGCGCTGCGCGTGCTGGCGCGCATCCTCAGCGGCGCCCCCGACGTGGATAAGCTCGATTATCTGCCCCGTGACGCGCGCGGCTGCAACGTGCCCTATGGCGGCGTGGATGTCGCGCGGCTCTTGGGGGCGCTGCGCGTCGAGGGCGCGGGCGAAGCGCAGCGGCTCGCCGTCGGCGCCAAGGGCATCAGCCCGCTCAATTCGCTGCTGCACGCGCGGCAAGAGATGTTCGACAACATCTATTGGCACCACACCGGGCGCGCGATGATCGTCATGCTGCTGCGCGCGGTGCAAGAAGCGCTGATCGCCGGCGCCGTCTCGCCGCGCGATCTGGTCGGGCACGACGACGCCTCGCTGCTCGCCTATCTCAGCGGCGAGCGCATGCCGCCCGCCACGCACGATCTGGTCACGCGGCTGGCTCAGCGCCGCCAGCACAAGGTGGTGGTCGAGATCAGCAGCCGCGCGGGACGCATCTATCAGCAGATCGACGCGCTCTTTTGGGATGCCGCCAAGCGCCGCCGCGCCGAGATCGCCCTGGCGCGGGATCTCGCGGAGGCGCTGGGCCGCCCCGTGCCCGACTGGGCGCTGCTCATCGACATTCCCAAGCCCGAAAAATGGGAGATGGATATCACCGTCGTCCATGACGACCCGCCGCTGGGGCTGGCGCCTGTGATGAGCTGGGTCGAGGCCACCGGCCAGACGGCGGACGACTTGCGGCGCTATGAGATCTATCAGCGGCGCGTGCGCATCGTGGCGCGCGACGACCTGCGCGACGCCGCCCGCGCGCATCGCGACGTGCTGCTCAAGCGGCTCGATCAGCTCGCGGTGTTATAACAGGCAGAATAACGTCATATCAGCCGAGCAGCGCCGCGCAATCGAGATCGCGATACGCGCCGATGAGGCATTGCAGCTTGGGCCACCAATAGCTCTGGCGCGAGCCGTTCGTCTGATCCCAGACGGCGATGTGCAAGAAGAAGATCACCATCAGCCGGTAATCCGCCATGAGATCGTCCCAGGCGTACTCGGCGACGCCGTGCCGTCGCAGCGCGTCGTGATAGCGGCGCAAGATGCGCTCCTCGCGCCGGTTGTCGCGGCGCTGCTCCGGCGTCCAGAAGGACGGGATCAGATTGGCCAGATCGTAGGCTGCGAAATCGGCGCGTGGCGACTGGAAATCGACGAGATACGTGGCGTCGTCGCCTGGCGGGATGGGCGTGAGGAACTGGCAGAAATAGCAGTCCCCGTGCGTCAGCGTCAGGTGGCGGCGTGCCGCCATGCGCGGTGCGAAGACGCGCGGCCACAAAGCGGGCAGTGCGCGATTCATCGCGGCCAGATCGTCGCCCACGTCGCCGGGCATCCAGTCGCCCACGGCGGCGATGAATCGCCGCGTTTCCTCTTCGCGATCGCGGCAATACGCCTGATAATGTATCTCGGTGTCGTACCAATCCTTCATCGCGGTCGGCGGCTCGCCCCACAGGTCGGGGTGCTGCCACCAATAGGCGTGAAACTGTGCCAGCGCGTCGATCGCCCGGTCGATGTCGTCCTGAGCTGGGATATTCGCGCCGGGAGTGAGCTGTCGCTCGCGCGTGATCGGCGGGTGGTGGGTGGCCGCGACATCGCGCAAGAGCAGCGCCGAGTCGCCGGTCGCCGGGTCGTAAAGCGCGGCGTAGCACGGCACGATCATCGGCAGCCGCTCGCGGTGCGCGGCCATGAAGCGATAGAACGCGACCTCTCGCTCCCCGGCGCGCACAGCCCATTCCGCCGGAACGTTGCGCTTGACGAAGATCTGGCGCGGCGCGGTCGCTGGCGCGTCGGCGGAATACGTCACGTCGAGGTGCTGCGAGCGCGAATTGAAGGCGACGGTCGCGACGGTCGTCACGGCCAGTACCGCGCCCTGGGGCAGCGCGCCCGCCCCGGCGAGCGTCGCGCTGAGCCATGCGGGCGAGATCTGGGTATCGTCATCGGGCATGGCGGCCTCCGTTTGTCGTGAGAAGTCAGGCCGGCGGCTGGAAGCCGCGCCTCTGGGCAACCTCACGGTTACCGCCAAGTCGGCCTTCGCCGACTAGGACGAACGTTTTTTGCCTGGTGTCGCGGCGATCAGCGCGGCGATGAGGTCGGTGTCGCGCTCTGGCGGCATGGTGCGCGGGTCGAGCAGCAGATGGTCGCGGCTAACGCGCGCCACGATGGGCGGGCGACCCAGGCGCAGCCGTCGCGCCAGGGCGTCGAGATCGCCGGGCGCCCACGCCGGCAGCGCCACCCGCCAGGTGGGCAGCGTCTCGCCGGGCCGCGCTCCGCCGCCGACGGTCGACGCGCCCTGGCACGCCTCAGCCGCCACGCCGTGCTCACCCAGGCGCGCGACGATGCCGATCGCGCGCTGGCGGATCGCCTCCGCCGGCAGCGCGATCATGCGCCAGACAGGAACGTGCGTCGTAGCCTCGCCGCGTTGATAGTGGCGCAGCGTCGCCACCAGCCCCGCCAGCGTCACCTTATCCACCCGCAGCGCGCGCATCAAGGGATGGCGCGTGACGCGCCCGACGAGATCCGCGCGCCCGACGATGATCCCCGCCTGGGGCCCGCCGAGCAGCTTGTCGCCCGAAAAGCACACCAGATCGGCGCCGGAGCTGATGCTGGCGCGCGGCGTCGGCTCAGGCGCGAGGCCGAAAGGCGTGAGATCGAGCAGGCATCCGCTGCCCAGGTCCTCCACCAGCGGCAGGTCGCGCGCGTGCGCTAGCGCCGCCAGGTCGGCCAGCGCCGGCGACGCGGTGAAGCCGACGACGCGAAAGTTGCTGGGGTGCACCGCCAGCACCAGCGCGGTGGCCGGACCAATCGCGGCGGCGTAATCCTCCAGCCGGGTGCGGTTGGTCGTGCCCACCTCGACCAGCGTCGCGCCGCTCTGGCGCAGCACGTCGGGAATGCGAAAGCCGCCGCCGATCTCGATCAGCTGGCCGCGCGAGATGACCACCTCGCGCCGGTCAGGTGTGACGAGCGTCGCCAGGATGATGAGCAGAGCGGCGGCGGCGTTGTTGACGACGACGGCGGCGGCGGCCCCAGTGAGATCGATGAGCGGCCCGGCGGCGATGTCGTGGCGCGAGCCGCGCTCCCCGGCGGCGAGGTCGTATTCCAGCGCGGCGTACCCCCCGGCCACGGCGCGCATGGCGTCGAGAGCGGCCTCGCTCAGGGGGGCGCGACCCAGGTTGGTGTTGACGATGACACCGGTCGCGTTGATCACCGGCAGCGGCAGTGGATCGCGCCGCGCTTGCGCGATCGCGGCCACGCGCCGGACCAGCGCCGCATGATCGGGAACTGGCGCGCCATCGCTCGTGGCGGACCGTGCTTCCTTCAGCGCCAGGCGCGCGGCGGCTACGAGATCCGCGTGGGGCAGCGCGGCGGCCAGATCGGCCATTTCAGGCGCGCGCAACAGCGCATCGACCCCCGGCAGCGCGCGTCGCGGATTGGGTGTCGTTGCGCTCATGGCCGCTCGCGGCCCCGCATGCGCGTGCGCCTCCGGCTCAGCTTGGGATCCGCGATGTTCGATACCACGTTGTCGCTCTTGGGCACCACAGTGATGTCGCCGTCCACTTCGAGCACGGCCAGCGCGACATCGCTCATCCGCGTCACCCCATGCTCGCGCAGCGCCGCGCTCAATTCCTCAGAGGTGATGTCCTGGCGGCGCAGCGCGCTCTCGACCACCTGGCCCTGATTGACGAGCACGGTGGGCACGCCAATGACCGCGTGGCGCAAGATGCCCCAGCGGGCGCTGGCGGTCGCCAGCCCGAAATTGAGCAAGAGCAGCACTGACGCCGCAACGATGCCTCCGTCGAGCGACGTGTCGGGGCCGGTCATGGCGTTTTGCACTGTGTTGGCGATGAGCAAGAGCAGCACGAGATCGAAGGTGCTCACCTGCCCCAATTCGCGCTTGCCAAACAAGCGCAGCGCCGTGATGAGCGCGATAAAGACGATGGCGGTGCGCAGCGCGATTTGCCACAACGTGCCATCCCAGATGATCAGCATGACCTGAATATCCTCTACCTATTAATGAGGCTCGCTGATGAGGTTCGCTGTGACCTCTCATGCCATATTCTGTCCCATTTTGGACTGTCCCGCAAGGGGACGGTCCGTGTGGTCCTACCCGCTCGCAAGGCCTGGACGATCGGCATATAATGCCAGCAGCGCACGAATTCGAATGCGCGCCCGATATCGTCGTGGTGATAGCGCTCGACAGAGAGTGAGACGATGTTCTATGCCAAAATCGCGCAAGCCTCCACAAGATCCTCTGGATCAGATAGCCCGTCTGCCCCGGCGTCGTGACGTGACGATCGTGGGTGGCAGACTCACGCTCCAGATAACGCCCCAGCAACCAGAGGACCAGGGCCGCCCGCAGCTCGTGGTCTGGATGGAGGATCAGAGCCGGATGATCTGCGGCTCCGATGTCATCGATCTCGATCGCAGCGCCGATGAGGGTGCGACCGAAGCGGTTGATCTGCTCATCCAAGGGCTGTTGGGCCAGGAATTGCCTATTCTCTCCGCTCCCTCAGGCTTGCCGGGAAAGATCGTTGTCGCCGACGCGGCACTCAGGGAAACGATCAGGGAGCGCTTCGCCGCCTATCAGGTCGATGTCGAGCTGGCGAGCGAGGCGCCACTCGTGAAGGAAACAATGCGCGGCTTGCTGCGCTCGATGGGACTCGACGAGCACGGCGCGCCTCCGCCTCCTTTCGCGTGGGACGCGCCGCTCGCTGTCCTGGCGCCTCTCTACAAGGCGGCGGCGAGTCTGTGGCGGCGCGCTCCCTGGGACTATCTGCTCGATCATCCGCCACTGATGGTCGCGCTCGGCAAGCACGGTCCCACGGATGAGGCCGAAACGCTGCACGTGTCCATTCTGGGAGCGGCTGGCACCGTGTTTGGCGTGGCGTGCTATTTTACGCCCGAGGATTTCCGTTTGGCGACGGAAGCGGGCGAGGCGATCGAGGATCAGGAAGAGACATTGTATGAAGAGGCCAAAATCCACTTTCGCCAGCGTGGCATGCCGGTTGATCTCATTCCCGAAGACGTTTTGCGCCAGCTCGTCACGATGGCGATAAATGAAAGCGGGGCCATGCAGCCCGCGCAAAACGCGCTCGTCTGCTATTTCGAAGAACAGGAAGATACCGACCCCACCTATCTGAGCTGGATGAATGAGCGCGATTTGAAATCGGCGTCGAAGCACGCCGTCCCGACCTTTTTCCGAATGAGTCGCGACGCCGAGCCGCGCCAGCCCGACGAGCGCGAGACGCGCGCGCTCACGCTGGTCATCGAGGCGATCAATCAATTCGTCACTCGCCACAAAACGGCGCTCGAGGAAGGGCCTGATCTGGGCAAAGAACTGGCGCTGCAAGCGAAAGCAGGGCAAGCGACGGTGCCCGTCAGCCTGATCATTACCGACGAGAAAGATTTGCTCTTTCCCCCCGGCGCCCGCACCACGCTCTATCGCTTTCACGTCGCTCTCGAATGGGATAAGGAGATCTGGCGGCGCATCGAGATGCCCGGTGATCTGACGCTCTACGATCTGCACCGGGCCATCCAGGAAGCATTTGGCTGGGACAACGATCACCTCTACGCTTTTTTCCTCAGCGGCAAAGCCTGGGACGCCAAGAGCGAGATCGAGGGCGACCCCATGGGCGGGGGCGGCGCCGACGACGTCATGCTGCAACAGCTCAACCTGCACCAGCGGCAAAAGATTCTCTACATCTTCGATTTTGGCGACGATCTGCGGCACATTGTCAGGGTCGAAAAGATCATTCCCGATGGTGTTGACGCTAAGCTGTCGTATCCGCTGATCACCGAGAAGCACGGTGAGGCACCACCGCAATATCCCGACTGGGAAGAAGAGGACGAAGATGAAAGTGGAGATGAGTGAGTCGCGTGGGCCGTTCACCACGCGAAGATGAGCGCCAGGTCGTTGACGTTCGTCTGCGTGGGGCCAGGGCGCACGAGGTCGCCCAGCGGCGCGAAGAAGCGATAGGCGTCGTTGCGCGCGAGAAACGCGGCGGGGTCCAGGCCGAGCGCGCCGGCCCGCGCCAGCGTGTCGCCGGTGACGACCGCTCCCGCTGCGTCGGTGGGTCCATCGCCGCCATCTGTCGCCAGAGTGACGAGCGCGACACCGCTGAGGCCCGCCAGATCGCCGACGGCGGCCAGCGCCAGCTCTTGATTGCGCCCGCCCAGGCCGTCACCGCGCAGCGTCACCGTCGTCTCGCCCCCCGCGATGATACACGCCGGGCGATCCAACGGCCGGTTGTAGGTCGCTTCTTCGCGGGCGATGGCGCCGAGCACGCGGCCCACCTCGCGCGCCTCGCCTTGCAGATAGGTCGTGAGGATCATCGCCCGGCAGCCGGCGGCGCTGGCGGCGTCACGCG
>VFSW01004520.1_pt1 | contig 20721 bp, 15 predicted proteins | sample 5358111 | NCBI WGS metagenome assembly VFSW01 (sample SAMN11554181, study PRJNA540505) | mine drainage metagenome | isolation source: sediment from site ElyBrook_90M | place: USA: Ely Copper Mine, Vershire, VT | collected 2017
ACACGCAGCGCCCCGCCCACCAGATGCGCGCGCTCACGCATGCCGGGTAGGCCCAGGCCACGCCCTCGCTCGGTCGACACCGGGTCAAATCCCGCGCCATCGTCGCGAATCAGCAGGGAGATGCGGCCAGGGCCACGCCGCAGCCGCAGCCAGACATGGCGCGCATGACCGTGGCGGACGGCGTTGGTCAGGCTCTCCTGCGCGATGCGGTACAGCGCCGTCTCTACATCACCAGCGACGCGCTCACCATCCTCACGGGCGTGATCGTCCGCGCGCAGGTCGAGCTGCGTCTCGACGCCGAGCCGCTCGTGCGCCTCGCTGGCGAGCGCGCGTAAGGCGGCGGGCAATCCGGCGTCGTCGAGCAGCGCGGGGCGCAGCAGATGCGAGAGCGATTGCACTTCGGCGAGGGTCTGCTGCGCCAGCGTCGCCAGGCGCTGCGCCTGCTCGGCGGCGCGCGGGTCAATGGGCGCGCCATCCAGCCGCCGTCCCAGCGCCTGCGCATGCAGTGTGAGCGCCGTTAGGCTCTGGCCAATCTGGTCGTGCAGCTCCAGCGCCACCTGACGCCGCTCTGCCTCGTGCGCTCGCACCACCTGGCGCGCAGCCTCATCGCGCGCCTGCTCGAGCTGATCGAGCATGTGGTTGAAGGCCGCCGCCAGCGCCTGCGCATCAGGGTCAGACTCTGCGGAGGGCAGACGAGCCTCCAGGTCGCCACGCTCGACCGCCTGGATGATGCCCAGCGCGCGTGTGAGTGGCGCAAACGAGGCCCGCAGCGCGAAGAAGTTGACGATGACGCCCAGCAACGCCGCCAGCGCGATGAAGGTGGTGTCAATCAGATAGTGATAGGCCTCTGGATTATGCTGTGTAATCCAGTAGCCCACCCCCGTCTCGATGACGATAATCGCGCTGTTCGCGGCGATTGCCTTCTCGAAGGCCGTCACCGGGCGCACCCGCTCCCACAGCGACCAGAGGCGACGCTTGGCGCCGCGCCAGCCGCGCGCGAGCAGGCGCCACACAGACGCCTCGCGATATCTCGTGGATCGCAATGTATTCATCAAGTCACCCGGCTCGCTATCTGGCCAGTCGCCGCGCAGAAGGAGCCTGCGCCCGCTGCTTGCGTGCTGAGCGGCAGCGCATCCCAGCCACCCGCGCGCGCCTGAAAGGTCAGCGTGCTGCGCCAGACTGGCCGCCCCAGCGCGCGAATCGTGACCTGCGCGCGCCATGTCCCTGGCATCGGGACGGCGAGCGGCGCCATAAAGACATCCTCGCCCTGCATGCGCTGCGGCGGATCGTTGACGCTGGCCTGCTCAGGAGACATCGCCATGCCAGGCATCGTCGCCTCCACCAGCACGGTTGGCGAGCCATCGCGCACGCTGCTCTCCTCGCTCGGAGGGATGACCACCAGCACCTGGGCGGGCGTTCCGGCGCGTGGCGCCGCTGGCCACATGCAGGCGTGCGCCACCAACCCCGCCGCCGAGCCGCGCCAGAGCGTCAGCAGCGGCAGCGCGAGCGAGAACGCCAATGCGCCGATCAGCGTGACCCAGAAGGCGCGCCGTGGCGCTCCCATGCGCCACATGAGTATTGTGGCGTCGTGATCTCCGCCGGGCGATATGCGAGAGCGAGCGTTCATTCTGAGCGTATCCTGAGTGTTGTGTGCGCCAATGGACGCGCGAGGGTCAGCCACTGACCTATGGCGCGCCGGAGCAGGCGCATCGTATTCCCCATTTAGGGAGAACTGCGTGTGTCTGTCTATCAGGTGAGCTACTGACCTGGCTGGGCGACTAGTCCTGATGCGCTTCACGCGCGTATGTGCGCATGATACCCTGAGCGAATAGTATCATGTCCGGCGCCATCCGCCCACGGCGGTCATAGCCAGCGCCAGGAAGAGGAGCGAGCAATCTCTATGGCGAAAACGAAACGCCAGCGACGCGCGCAGCCAGCGCAGCCGACCGCCGCGAGTCGCGTGAATACCGGCGCAACGTCCAGCGCAACGTCCAGCGCAGGAAAGCCCAGCGCCACAGCCCCCGCTACAAACGGGAAGAGCGCCGCCAGCGCCACACGACTGGCCGAGATACGCGCGCGGACGCCACAGCGCCCGCAGAACCGTCGGCGCTATGCGCAGCAGCCGTGGTGGCGCCGCAACCTGGCCGCGCTCAGCGCAGTCGCGGTAGTGGCGTTGCTCGTCATCGGCTTTGTCGCCATTCAGGCGTCGAGGAACAAGGCCACCGCCGTCGGTATCGGTAGTCCGGTTCCCCAGAGTGTGCTCTCGGCGCTGGTGGTCTCCGACAAGACGGCTGCGGCGGTGGCTGGCGGTGGCGTGCAGATTGGCATAGAAAGCACCCCCGCGAACGTCGCGATGCTGACCTCGAAAGGACTGCCCGAAGTCATCTATGTCGGCGCGGAGTATTGCCCCTATTGCGCGGCTGAGCGCTGGAGCACGATCATCGCGTTGAACCGCTTTGGCTCATTCAAGGGGTTGACGCTGATGCAGTCCTCCCCTTCTGATGTCTTTGCCAGCACCAATACATTCACGTTCAAGGGCGCGACCTATACGAGCAAGTACCTGGTCTTTAACGCGACCGAGACCGAAGACCGCAGCCAGCAGCCGCTCGATACGCCGCCTGCCGAGGCGCTTCAGGCGTTCAATACCTATGACACGACGCCCTACACCACGCAGCAGGGCGGCATTCCCTTCGTCAGCTACGCCAATCAGTATGTGACGACCGCTGGCCCCTACCAGCCGACCATGCTCCAGAATCTGACCTGGCAGCAAATCGCAGCGCAGCTCAGCGACCCCAACAGCGCAGCGGCGAAGGCGATCATTGGCACGGCCAATTACCAGACCGCCGCGATCTGCAAGCTGACCAACAATCAGCCAGCCAGCGTGTGCAACGCATCCTATATCAAGGCGCTCGAAGCCACCCTGCCCGCGCGCTAGACCGCGTACAGCGCGCGCGCCTACACTGAAGCCACGCCGTCACCCTGCGAGGGGATCTGGCGCGGCTTCAGCCGTTTCGCTATGCTATCAACGGCTTTGCGCCGTATCAGCCTCCCTGCCGCGCTCCCCGCGCTTCCTCCACGACAGCGCCTACAACACTGTCTGCGAATACTCGCATCTGCAAATTGCATACATTCGCATCTTGTTGTATAACGCGGGTGTTCGCTATAATCGGTCTGCACCCGCCGCTGGCAGTTACATCGTGTCGCGTAAACAAAGCCATCGCCAGCGCAGGATGAGGAAGATTGGGCGAGGAGGTATCCGTATGCTGGCGCTACGTCGAGTACTGAGTGATGACACCCCGGGATTACGCGGGAAAGTCATTGGCATCTACTCACTGCTGATCGGGGCGAATATCATCCTCTGGGCGCTCACGCTCATCGCAGCCACTCGCTATCCCCTCATCCTTGCGGTAGCGCTGCCCGCCTATGGCTTTGGCCTGCGCCACGCGGTAGACGCCGACCACATCTCCGCGATTGACAATGTGACACGCAAGCTGATGCAGGAAGAGAAGAAGCCCGTCACCGTGGGCTTCTTCTTCTCGCTGGGACATTCAACTGTCGTGTTCATCATGGCGACACTGATCGCGGTTGGCTCAGTCTTCATCCGCGACAACCTGGCGAATGGCAATTCATCACTCAAGGTGATTGGTAGCCTCGTCGGCACGGGCGTCTCCGCCGCGTTTCTGCTGGCCATCGCCGCGATGAATCTGGTCATCCTGGTCGAGATCGTGCGCACCTTCAGGCAGGTCACGAACGGCGGCGCCTATGATGGCGACGCGATTGACGACTATCTGAACAAGCGTGGCTTCTTCGCGCGCATCTTCCGTGGCCTCTTCAAGACCGTGGACGCTAGCTGGAAGATGTATCCCATCGGCTTCCTCTTCGGCCTCGGCTTTGATACCGCGACCGAGGTAGGCCTGCTGGCCGCCACCAGTGGCTTCGCCACCCAGCAAGTTCCATTCTATGTTGTGCTGCTGCTGCCGCTGCTCTTCGCCGCAGGCATGAGCCTGGCCGACACGACCGATGGCGTGATGATGCTCGGCGCGTACGGCTGGGCGTTTGTCAATCCAGTGCGCAAGTTGTTCTACAACATCAGCATCACGCTCGTCTCGGTCATCGTCGCCGTGATGGTCGGTGGCCTGGAACTGCTCAGCATCATCCAGGGGCAGCTCAACCTCTCTGGCGGCATCTGGGACGCGATCAACTTCCTCAGCAACGGCAATAATGGCCAGAACTTCGGCTACATCGGCGGGGCGATCATCGCAATCTTTGTGCTGAGCTGGGTCATCTCTTCAATCATCTACCGTATCAATCGCTATGATCAGATGGAAGCGCGCATCCCCGCTTCCGCAGTCAGCCTGAAACAGATTGACCGCATTGATTAGCTCCCCAGGCGCACGCTAGCGTGCGGGCAGGGCAGGGCAGCCGTTGAACGCCGCACGATCAGCACACGACACAGACTCAGCCTATCCCGGCGACGCGCAGCGAAGGAGCCAGCGCGCCGCCGGACGCACTGGCCAATAGTCCCAGCGCGGGCAAAGTGTGAACCTCGTCACAGCCTGCTGCGCCGCGCGGTTGTTACGCTGGGAATACGCCTGTTTCGAGGCGCATCAGCGATGAAGCCACACCATGCGCTTCTCCCTACGACACATGACCGGATGGTCACTGGCTGGAACAGCAGCGCCCGTACCATCGTCTGCTGACGTGAGATACCCAGAGCCATTCGTTGTAGGTATCAGGAAGACTCCACGCGCGCGCTGGGTCGTAGCCCATGCCCAGCGCACACTATTCAAGCTGGCGTCTGGCGCATTGCGCCGGGCTGGCGCCGTACATGAGGAATTGCAGCATGGACGACTCGACGACTCCAGACAATCCAGCGCAGCCTTCAACGCAGCCTGACGCAGAGACCAGCGAAACACTTCCCAGCGCATCGCCGCCCGCCGCCACTGAAGGCGAAGCAGCGGCGACTATCGCTGAGGAAACTGCCACACCACCTGTCGCTGATGAAGAAGTCACGACGCCATCCCTCGATGTGGCGGACGATGCGGCGGTGACGCTTCCCGCCGCCGAGATCACGCCCATCGCGCCGTTTGCTGGCGATAGCTTCAGCGAGGCGCCGACGGTGATCTCCCGGCGGACGCCAACGCTGCCGACATGGCGCACACCCAGCGTTCTCGTGCGGCGCATGCGGGCGCGTCAGCGGATGGGATTTGGGCGAATCGCTCCGATTGAGCGCTTCAAGCGCGGTGGACGTGGAGCGATGATCTCGCTGGGACTACTGCTGATTTTGGGGATTCCGCTGCTGCTAACGGTGGTGAGCGCAGCGCATGACTATACGACGCTCAAAGGGCTGGGCGAGTCGGGCATCTCGCATCTGCTCGCGGTGAAAAGTGACCTGACTGGACACGCAAGCTCCAGCGCATCTTCGACATCTTCCACTTTGTCTACGACATCACCGCTCGCGGCGCTGACAGGCGGCTCCGGAACCAGCGCCATCGTGCTCGCGGCGCTGCAATCGTTGCTCGCCACCCCTGGCCCTGCCGTCAGCAATCCTGCCTACACTTACCTGGCGCAGCGGCAGAGTGGCACGTTCTATCCTGTCTCGGTGACAGTGCAGCCCGCCAAGGGGGTCGCCGCAGAGGGCAGCAAGCCTGTCACGTTCAATGCGACAATCGCAAAGAATACCTACTTTGCGCTCGGTGGTCAGCCAATCGCCACGCCGACACCCACCGCAGCCGGAACGCCGACTGCGACGCCGACCACCACGCCGACCGCGACAGCCACCGCTGGCTCCAGCGCGCCGAGCAGTAGCCATCTGTCGAGCATCATCCCTGATGCGGCGCGCATCGCGGCGGCGGTCAGCGACCTGCGCGCGGCGGAGAGCGACTTCCAGAGCCTTGGCGACCAGCTTGCGCATCCCGATACGATCCTCGCGCTCGTCGCGATGTTCCCTATCGGCAGTTCGGATCTTAGCGCAGTTCAGACGCTAGCGCAAGTGGGTATTGATGTCGCGCAGTCCGGCCTGGCGCTGCTTGGCGCCGCTACACCGCTACTCACCCGCCTGCATGGCTCCTCGTCGCTGCTATCTGGCGCCCAGAAGCTCATCACCTCATCCGACATCACCTCGCTCCAACAGGCGATGACCTACTCCGCCTCCCGGCTGGATGACGCCGCCAAGCGCCTCGCCACGGTCAACGTAGGCGCGCTGCCCCTCAGCGCGCATCAGAAGGCGCTCTTTACGGAGTTTACGCCGCTGCTGCCGCAGATCACCGCACTGCTACCACAGGCGAGCGCCTACATTGGCCTGGCGGGCTGGATGCTCGGGGTGGGACAACCGCGCCACTTCCTCGTGCAGACGCTCGACCGTGGCGAGATGCGCGCCTCTGGTGGCTTCACCGGGCAATACGGCGTGCTGACACTCAGCGATGGCAAGCTCGCGCCGTTCTCGCTGCAAGATGTCAATTGCCTCGATTATCTAACGGGCTGCCTCTCCAATGGCTGGATCTTCGGGCGGCGACCGCCTGCGCCCTACAATACCTGGTGGCCGTTCGCCAACTGGGGTCTGCGCGATTCCAATCTTTCCGCTGATTTCCCCACCAACGCGCGTCTGGTGATGGATGTCTATCAGCATGAGAGTGGCCAGCAGGTGGATGGGTTGATCGAAGTCTCCCCTATCGCCATCGAGGATGTGCTGCGCGTCACAGGGCCGATTCAGGTGCCGCTCTACGGTGAGACGATCACCGCTGACAATCTGGAGACCAAGCTCCACTACTACCAGCAGGATCCCGCCGCCATCGCCAAAGAGAAACAGCTCTCCGCTGGCGACACGAGCACTTCCAGCCGCAAGCGCTTTACACAGCTCGTTGGCCAGCTCTTGCAGGAGCGCATCAAGGCGCTGCCCATGAGCGAACTGGCGCCACTCGCCATTCGCATGCTCGGCGATATGCGCTCGAAAGACCTGGAGGTCTACGTCTCGAATCCGCAGATTGAGAAGCTGCTGACGCAACTGCATGTGGATGGCGCGGTCAACACGACGCCCGGGGTAGATGGCTACCTGCTCGTGCAGACCAACGTCAGCGTCTCGAAGGCGACCAGTTTCGTCACCGTGACCCAGCACGACAATGTGACGCTCGATAGCAAGGGCGGCGCGACCCACAACCTGACGCTCACCTTCAGCGCCAACTACACCTATAATCAGGTCTATGGCTATCTGACCTACCGCGATTATCTGCGCATCTACACGCCGCCCCAATCGCAGTTACTCGGCGGCGATGGCTTCGACAGCGGCCAACCGTTGTGCTGGCCTTCCTCTGGCGACCCCACCCAGAAGCCGCCGAAGATCTTCGGGACTATTCCGACCTGCGATTCGTATCCCTATGTCTATGGTGAGCTGGTCTGCCCATCAGGCAATTACGCGCCGGGGCCACAATCCACCACCGTCGCGACGCAGACGAACCCGATTTCCTCGGATGGCCTCACGCCCTGGGCGCTCGACAACCTGGGCGGGCCAACCAGCACGACCAGCGACATCCCCAACCGCGCGATGTACGCCGGATACGTCGTCGTCCCCGACTATTGCACGGCGACCGTTACGCTCTCGTGGTACACGCCGAACGTCGCGGCGAAGGGATAGCGGAGAGCGATGGCGCTGCGCTCACTCTTGCGCGCAGCGCCATCGGCCTCACGGCTCGCAGGTGAAGAGTTCCCACGCGCCGAGGCGATGGGTGGCATAGTCAGCCGAACTCCATTGGATGGGCGGCACGGGCGCGCAGTGCAGGCTGACCCAGCGTGTCAGGCTGTTCGTGTAATCCGTTCCGGCCACGCTCGCCCCGGCTGTGTAGTGTCGCATGCGCGCCGCGCCACGCTGCGCCGCCGTCCCCTGCGCCGTCCCCGCGTCGAAGAGCGTCGCACGCTGCGCTGGTGTGACATTTGCGGCGGGCAGCAGGAAGAGATGTACATCATCATGGGCGACGAGCTGTGCGAGCAGGTGATCAGTCAGAATGGGGTCGGCGCCACTGAAGCCACCCATATCCATGACCGGCTGCCCGGTCGCGACGATCAGTGGCGCCGTGAGATATGAACTGAGCGCGCCGACGATGTAGCGCGAATCACCACGATGCGCGAGCAGATAGCGCACCGTCGTCGCATCCACCAACGGCTGCCCGACAGGGCCAGCGCTGGCGAACTGTGGGCCAGCGCTGGGCCAGCCGCCAGCATTGCCCCAGGTGAGCGAACTCATGCTCCAACTCAACGGCGTCAACAGGAGGCTGGCCAGCGCGATGCCCGCCACCAGCGACGCCAGCGCGCCAGCGCGCCGCGCCGACCACCGCCAGCCACGCATGCGCAGGAGCGCCTCACCCAACCGCAGCGCGACGAGCGTCAGGGCCAGCGCGAGCGCCAGCGCCGCAAGCGTTGTCGCCAGGCCAGGATGCCACAATGGCGCGGCTTCGAGCAGCCTCGCCTGCTCGGCGAAGGTCGCCAGCAGCGCCAGCGGCAAGAGCAGCGCAAACACCAGGCCGAGCCAGGCCGTCTGGCGGCGCAGAAGACCAGCGCGTGGCGCCGCCAGTGAGCCATGATAAGCGCGCCAGAGCGCGACAGAGCCAGCGCCCGCAAGCGCACAGATGGCAGGCGCCAGCACAGCGACATAGTAGACGTTGATGCCGCGCGCGATGCTGAAACAGGCTCCCGTTGTGAGCAGCCAGATACCCCACAGCAGCAGCCCGCGCGACTGGGGCGCTGTGCGCCAGCGCATCCAACGTCGGCGCCACGTCATGACCCCTGGCGCATCGCCTGGCGCATCGCCTGGCGCATCGCCTGGCGCATCGGACGCCCAGAGCGACAGGCCAACGAGCAGCGCGCCACCCGCCAGCGCCAGTGGCAAGAGCCAGCTGACCTGGCTGCCAAGCGTCGCCTGGAACAGCCGTAGCGGGCCGGGCGCGCCGGTCGGACTGAGGGTCGCTGGGACAGAATGGCTGTGAGCGCGGCGTCCAGTGGGCGGCATAGTCGGCGATGTCAGATGATACTGTATTTCACCGGCTGGCGCGCTGATCGCAGGTCGCGCCGCTGGCCGGGCGGCGGATGTGAGGCGTCGCGCATGATGTGTCCACGGCAGGGAGACGCCGCTCACCAGACGACCGATCCCATTGTAGCCTAGCGCCAGATCAAGCTCGGAGTTCGAGCGGGTTGAGCCGACGTAGGGGCGCTGGCTGGCGGGCGTCCTGTCCACTGCGACGATCCACGCGAAGGAGAGCGTAAACATGACGGCGCCAGCAAATGCCAGATGCAGCAGGCGTGTGCGCAGGCGCACAGGGGCGCCCAGCAGATACAGCGTCATCAGCGCGGGGACGACGAGATAGGCTTCGAGCATCTTGATGTTGAAGCCCAGGCCAACCAGCGCCGCGCTGACGAGCAACCAGCGCAGCGCGCCGCGTTCCGTCGCCACGAGCGCGGCCCACGCCGCCAGCAGCAGCGTCAGAATGAGCAGCGGCTCCAGCGCATTGTCTCGATTGGTCACGACGTTGATGGGCGAGATAGCCAGCGCGAGCGCCGCCAACACTCCCGCTGGCGCCCCAAATGAGCGCCGGACGAGGCGCCACAGCACGACAACCGCGAGAACGCCCGCCAGCGCTTCGGGCAGCAGCAGCGCAAGTCCACTGAAACCCAGCAGCTTGACGCTTACCACCTGCGCCCAGAAGCCTAGCGGTGGCTTATCTACACTGACGAATCCGCCGGGGTCAAAGGCGACGAAGAAGAAGTTATGCCAGCTTTCCGCCATGCTGCGCACAGCGGCGGCGTAGTAGAGATTCCCATAGCCCGACGCGCCGAGATTCCATAGATTGAGTGTCGCCGCCAGCGCGATGATGGCAGCCATCGCGCCCCATTCGCGTCGCGTAGTCCCCCGTGCGCGCGGCGGGCGAGCCTCCAGGTCGGGCGCCAGCAGCGCGGGCTGTAGCGCCGTATCGGTGAATCCCCTGGTGATATCTGTCACTGCGAATGATCTCCCCATGACATGCGCACAGCCTCTCACGCAGTCGGGTGGCGCCCGACAAGCGCGGCATGTACGCATGACGTAATCGGTGAGGCGCCGCCGCAACTGGCCCCTGCGCTGTGGGCCAGTTCCCGCGCAGACGGGAGTGATGGACACACCATCACCCGATGTGCGCTAGCGCTCCTTCGCGCCGCTGCGGATACGGCCTCGCGTGTGATCCCTGACACGCCCGGGTCGCTGTATCTCTGCCAGGCCATCCTCAGATGGTCGGTTTATAATCTGTGTTTTCCATGAGAAGATACGCTTCATTGCCTGCGCATCTTACAGGAGGCCAAGCACATGAACAGATTCTCATGAGCGTGCAGGGTCTGGCCTGCGGCTTGCGCTCCAGTCTGTGTGTCGAGCTAGCGCCGGGCGCAGAGAAGCGCGCGGGAGAGCAGGAAAATCAGGAAGGTGTAGCATGGCGAAGCAGGGTATGCACAAGCATGATGTGCGTGATTCGCGCATCTCTCGCGGCCACAATAATCCGAAGAAGAGCACAAATATCACGACCGGGGCGCTCAAGAAGCGCGTGACCTATCGCAAGCAGGCGTTTGCGCACGTAGATACCGCAAAGCAGGCGCAGGATCAGCGGAATCTCTGGGATCATGATACCCGCGAGACCGCGACGCATCGGCTGCGTGTCACCAAGAAAGATCTCGTGGGCGATCAGCGCACGGGCAGCGACTCGAACGCCGACAGCGGCACACGCGGCTACTGAGCGGGCGCGCATCCGGCGGCGTCAGCCTCCAGGCGCGTGATGCGACGGCTCACTGCTCCTCGGTGGTGTCAACCTCCGTGAGCGAGAACGGCAGGCTGGCGACCAGCGCGCGGCGCGAGGCGCGACCGATGATACGCAGCAGGTTGCGATTGGGCGAGATGAGATTGGCGAAGAGCAGCCCATAGACCAGCGCCGCGCCGACCAGGAACATCTGGAATGCGGCCTGCACGCCTAAGAGCGTGTTGGACTGGAGCAGCGCCGCCAGGCTGTGGTAGCCGATGCTCCCTGGCACGAGGATCAGCAGCCCGGGCGCCTGCATCACCAGCGCGGGGCGGTTGCGCAGCGCGGAAAAGACATTGCTGGCGACGCCGAGCGCCAGCGCGCCGAGGAACGCGCCCAGTGGGCCAAGCGCCAGCGCGCCAAGGCTGCTCACGCTGTAGGTGATCGCCACGCCGAGGGCGATCCAGCCGGTATCGCGTGGCTGTGCGCGCATGATGACCACCGCCGCCAGCGAGGAGACGCCTACCGCGACCAGCCGTGTCCATGCGGGCAGGATGACCGGCGCGACGATGTGCGCCGGACCAACACCGACCTGGGCAAGCTGGCTGCCCATCGCCACGCCGAAGATGATGCCCAGGAACGTGATGAGCGCGGCGCTCAGGCGACCGACGCCTGTGACGAGATGGCGCGTGGAGAGTTCTTCCAGCGCAGTGGTGAGGGTGAGGCCGGGCAGCAGCACGACAAGCCCCGCCAGCGAGACAATGCTGCTGGCCAGCGGAAGCGCATGCGCCGCAAGCGCGCCCGCGATGAAGGTGGAGAGGAAGGCGGCGAGCGGCGCGAAGAGACCTTCAATGCGATCTACGCGGCTGGAGGCAAGCGCCAGCAGACCTGTCAGGCCACCGATGAGCATCGCAACCAGGATCTCGCGCAGACCGCCGCCGAGCAGTCGGGCGAAGGCGCCTGAGGCCAGCGCATAGGCCAGCATGGTGAGCAGTGGGCCATAGGGCGCTGGCGCCGTCACAATCTTCGCAATGCGCGCGATACCCTCGGCGGGTGTCAGCTTGCCTTCCATCACCTTCAGCGCTACTTCGTCGAGCCGCGTCATTGTGCTGAGGTTGAGGCTGCCGGGGGTGACGGCCATCAGATAGGTGCGCTGGCGACTGAGCGGGCCAAACGCCATTTGCAGCCCGGTCGCGGTTGTGTAGGTCTCGACATGCGGCAGTCCCAGCCGGGTCGAGACGGCGCTGAGCATCTCCTTCAGGCTGTCGGCGGGATAGCCATTCTGGTTGAGCGCATGCCCCAGCCGCAGGGTGAACTCCATCGCCTCTCGCTGCCCGGCGCCCAGGCTATCGTCCGGCGTGACCGCCATCGCGCCTGCCCCCACTATCCGTTCGCTCAGGTTCGCCTCCGCGCGCCTACCGCGCTGGCGACAGCATAGCAGGCGGCGCGTCCAGCGGCAAGCGCCCGGGCGTCGCGCTTCACCCGCGCTTCACCCTGCTGGACGCGCGCGGCTAGGGCGTAGCCTGCGCGCCCGGCGTGGGTGTCGGCCCGCTCAGCGGAATATTCTGGTCGCCGAAGTTGGTCAGCGTGACGACATTCTGCCCCGTATCGAGGTAGGTCAGCGTGACGCTATCGCCCGGCTGGGCCAGCGGAAGCTCCGGGCTGAGCGCGAGGCCAGCCTTGAAGATGCGTGTCTGGCCAACGAGTGTCATGTAGTAGACCGAGGCGCCACGCTCGGTGGTCTGCGAGATGCGCGAGATCTGGCCTGTCAGCGAGACCAGCTTCCCCGTTGGCACGGCGCCCGGCCCACCGATAGCGTTATCGGCCAGGTACTGCGCGTAGGCCGCCAGCGCATCAGACTTGTTCGCTGCCATGATGACGTTCGCGCCTTGCAGATGCCTGGCATCCACGATGCCTATCGCCTGATAGCTCGCGCCATAGGCGTTGGTCTGTACATACGTCGCCACCCATGTCGGCTCATTGTAGATCTCATAGAGCTGGATAGCGCCCACATCATAGTTGCGGAGATTGCCTGGCGCCTGCTTGAAGGTCGTGCTGACGTTCGAGGTCACGCCGAGGCCTGTCAGCGGGTAGAATCTGCCGGTCATGTCGCGCGTATCGAAGAGTACGACACCTGTGCTGGAGTTGTCCGAGGCTGCGCTGGAGGTCATCGGCACCAGCCAGACAGGCTGATCTACCTGATTGTAGACCAGCTCTGGCGTACTGGTCGCAGGAACCTGCTGGTTCTGCCCAGAAGGGTTGAACCACGGCGCATGGTCGTACTCACCCCACCAGGTCAGATAGTCATTCACCGAAGCGGCGGGGATGATGCGGTCAACCCAGGCAGGGACGGCGCTGGGCGCGTCGTTGGCGATGGCGCCCGTCTGGGTGTCCACGAGCAGCACGCGCTGGGTAACTTCGCCGGTAAAGCCGCGTGTCGGCTGCATGAGCGAGATGGTGAAGTATGGGCGCCAGTTGTCATCCACTTCGAGCGTGGGATCGGTGAGATCGCCGTAAGTGTAGCCGCTCAGAAAGACATGCCGCAGCAGGTCCTGATTGAAGAGCGCGTCAGGCAGATAGCGCATATGATAGCCCGTGCGCAGCTGCGGCGCGGCGTTCGGGTCTTCGGCGTCCACGACCACGTAGCCCGGACTTTCCCAGTTGCCGAGGTTCGCCCAAACGTTGTTGTAGACCAGCGGCGCGATCCAGTAGAGATGGCCCCGCACGGACTGGAGCGTGTATTCAGTCTGCTCGGTATGGTAGACCGAGCCGAGATTCTGCCCGCCCGACGCCAGTGTTTGCTGACCCAGATAGGCGGCGACGCCCTGTGTCACAAGCACGATATGGTCAACGTTCGTCGGCGGCAAAGGCTGCGAGGTGGGCATCTGGACAATGTGCGGGATGGCGGCGAGCGCCTTGGCATTCCCATCGAACCAGGTCGTGCCGATGACGATAAGACCATTGACCACCACCCCGATCACCAGCGCCGCGACGATGGCCAGCCCACCAGCCAGCGCGCCACTGGAGAGTCCGCCTGCGGGCTGCGCGCTCACCACGCGCCCGTTTCTCCCTGCGCCGCGTCCGGCTGCGCGCCCCAGCCCATTGATGTTGGGGATGGTGTTCATGCGTTCGTTCAGCGCATCGAGCGTCTGCCGCGCCCGCAGAAAGCTGCCGCCGAAGATCGCGTAGGTACCTGTGAGGGCGAGCGGCCAGAGCAGCCATTGCCAGCCACCATACGGGCCAGTGAGCGCTGGCATGGCGAAGTAGAGGATGAGCAGATCGAGGAGAAAGTTGAGCGCCCAGAGCGGCGCCGCCCACAAAGCCACCACACGCGGCGTGGGCCACTGCTTGCGTCCAAGCGCATAGGCCAGCGCCAGCAGCAGCGCAACCACAACAGTCGCGCCTATCGCGGCCAACCCAACGATGATCATACTGCGCTCCCGACTTGCAGCCCACACATGGCGCCTGGCTCACGGGCGTTTCACATGCTACGCCGCGCATGTTGTGCGCGTCCGCCACAGATGGCGACGCGCGATACTGCTCTATCGTCCCACAGCGTCTACGTACGGTCAACCAGACGGTTACAGGGGGTTCTACAAAAATCGGGGGTTGAATGGCCAGCTCGCTCGTCTCCGGTTTGTGATGGAACCCCAACTGGCTCACGGCGTTGTGCACAGCAGGGGCGCCTGCTATGCTACGTCCTGCGGTCACTACCTTGTCGAAGAAAGGATGCGTTATGCGACACTCACGGCGTCTGGCGCTCAACTCGATCAGCGTGGTGGCGCTCACACTTGGTATGCTGCTCAGCGGTTGCGGCGCGACGCCCACCACTCCCGTAGGGCAGGGGGCGACAGCGGCGAACACAGCGACAGCAGTGGCGCCAAACACCCCATTCCCGACCGCGCCAATGGCTCCAGCCACAGCCGCGAGTTTTGAAGTGGCCGGATGCCCGCCAGTCGCCTGGCCTGTCCAGCCGCAATATGGCGCAGTGGATGGCCTGCGTGTCTCGATTCCCCAGCGCTGGACCACCCTCGATTTTCCCGAAGCCCTGATGCCGAATACGCTGCCCAGCGCCCCCTATCAGGTTCCCTTGACCGCGAGTGAGGCGCAACAGGTCGGCGCATTTCACCCGAACCCGCCGGTCAACCCGTCCCTCGCGACAGGCTATTACCTGCAAGTATGCAACCAGACCAGCGCCGCCCATACCATTACCAGCCTCGGCGTCTCAATCACCAGCTTCACACCGAGTAGCGGCCCGGTCACTGTCTGGCGTCTCTGCCAGGATGGCCCCTATGATGCGGCGACCAGGCATACCACGCCAGTGTGCGGCGGCGGATTTGGACAGGTTGATTGGCTGGCGGCGACCCTGCCGGGCGATAGCGCAGGCGCCTCAGCGCTCGCCACCACCAATACGCAGGCGCATGCCAATGGAGCGAATCCTCCTGTTGTCATTCCCCCGAACGAATCCATCGGGTTCCTCATCGCCGTGGATGGGCTGACCAGTCAAGGTACATACACGCTCGGCTTCGGTATCAGCGTAGACGGCGCAGCGCAGACGACGCTGACACCAAGCGATGGGGCATTCTTCATCGCGCCGTCGGCCATCGTGTGGACGGGAACCGCGTGTGAATCATCGGTCATGCAGGCGCATATTCCCGCATCCAGCCAGGATAGCTACTACGTCTGCCCGCCCACCGCGTGAGTTCTCGGAGAATCAGGCGGCCTGCGCACCTTGCGCTGGGGGGCGAATCGCTGCGCCGCCTCTGGTATGATGATCACGCCAATGCTTGACAGCGCGCGCAATCGGACAGATGGTATAGCCACCTTCATCGTCTATCAGATTTCCCTTCCAGGAGAGCGTCATGGCGGAATTGTTCGACTTCGTCGTCGCCGGAGCAGGCCACAACAGCCTCATTACCGCAGCCTATCTGGCTAAAGCCGGGTATTCCTGTCTGGTTCTCGAAGCGCGCCCGGTGATCGGCGGCGACACGATGACCGAGGAGCTGACGCTGCCCGGATTTCTGCATGATACCTGCTCGACGACCCAAGCGATCTTCACGCAGAGTCCGATCTCGCGAGAGCACGACCTGCCGCACGCCGACTATGGCCTGGAATATCTCTTGCCTGAGCCTGTCTCGCATGTCCGCTTTCCCGATGGAACCTATCTGACGCAATGGCAGAACATTGATCGCACCTGTGAGGAGATCGCGCGCTTCTCGCGGCGCGACGCAGCGGCGTATCGCACGATGCTGGCTGAGTGGCAATCGGTGGCGCCGATCTTCAACAAGGCGCGCTATACACCTGCCGGATGGGGGCCATCTATCAACGAAGCGCTGGCGGCGCACCCGCAAGGACTCGTCTGGATGCGCCGGAATGCGCTTTCGGCATGGGACATCATCAATGCCACCTTTGAGGACTGGCATGTGAAAGCGTGGATGTTGTGGTTCGCCGAGGGAACGCTGCAACCTGCCGCGCGACCGGGGACGGGAACACTCGCATATTCCTTTGTATCAGGTCGGCAGCGCAACGGCTGGGCCATCCCCAAACGTGGCTCAGGCAGCCTGCCCACGGCGTTGGGGCGCATCATCACAGATCATGGCGGCGTCATGCTCACCAACAAGCCCGTCCACCAGTTGATCGTGGAGCAGGGCCGCTGTGTGGGTGTTGAGACGAGCGATGGTGAGCAATATCGCGCCAGGCATGCGGTCGTCTCCACTATCCATATCAAGCATCTCGTGAAGATGGCGCCTGCGGAAGCATGGGGGGAAGGGTTTCTCTACGGGGTGGAGACGTATAAGGCTGGCCGGGGGATGTTTGTAGCGCATTACGCCACCACCGAGCCGCCACAATTCACCGTCGAGGGAGGAACGCTCGAAGTCGTCGGCGCTGGCGTGGCGCAATCGCCAGAGGATCAGCTTCACCATGACCAGTATTTCAAGAGCGGCGCGATCAGTAATGAGCGGCCCACGCTGCTGGTGCTCACGCCATCTGTAGCTGACGCCTCACGCGCGCCGGAGGGCAAGAGCCTGCTCAAAGTGATCACCTTCCATCCCTATGAATTGCGACAGGGGCCAGGCTACTGGGATGAAGTCAAAGACGCGGTGGCAGCGTTCAATCTGGAGGAATTGCGACGGTATGCGCCAAATCTGACAGATGAGAAGATCCTCGCGCACGACATCCGCAGCCCATTGGATCTGGAACGGTACAATGCGAGCAACTGGCATGGGAGTTGTCATGGAGGCGATCAGGATCCTTCGCAGAGTGAGTCGCTCCGTCCTGTACCCGGCTTCGCCCAGCACCGTATGCCAATCCCCGGCCTGTATCAGACAGGCGCGACGACCCATCCCGGTGGCTCGGTGACGGGTGGGCCGGGACGCAACGCGGCGATGGTGATTCTAAGTGATCTGGGCAAGGATTTCGCCGCCCTGCTCGCCTGAGCGGCGGTCTGGTTGTGGCACGCCGCCGCCCCGCAGTACCGCAGATGCGCTGCGGGGCGACGCGGGCAAAGGCCAGGCCTTACTGGAAGCGCGGGATGACCTGCTCCGCAAGCAGGTGGAGTGGCGCGTGGTCGTAGGCGATGCGCGGGACGTAGAGGATGAGGTAGTTGACGCCCGCCGCGACCAGCCCTTCGATGTGGCGCGTAATCTCATCAGGCGTTCCGATGACGGCGACCCCCTTGAGCTGATCGTAGGTCATGCCCAGCGCTTTTTGCATTGGCTCGGTGGCTTTTTCGGGATCTACGCCCGGCTCGATGGGGTAGACATTGAGATTGCTGGAGCGGGTGATGGCCTCGTAGTCGCGCCCAAGCGTCTCACAGTGGCCGCGTAGCACGCCCAACTTGTGCCGGATGTTGTCGGGGTCGCCGCCAACATTGCAGGCATTCGCGTACTTCGCCACCAACTTCAGCGTCACTTGCTCGCCACCGCCGCCGATCCAGAAGGACGGGTAGGGATTGCGCACGCCACGCGGCTCGTTGATGGGCTTGTCAATGGTGTAATACTCACCCTTGTATTCGGGATAGGTCTCGGTCCACATCTTGACGATGATGTCGCATGCCTCACGGAAGGCGCGCATGCGCTCGCGTGTCGCGGGGAAGCCATAGCCGTAGGCGAGCCACTCGTGCTCGTACCAGCCAGCGCCGAGGCCGAAGTACAGCCGCCCATGGCTCATCACGTCTACCGTCGAGGCCATCTTCGCCAGCAGCGCCGGGTTGCGGTAGCCATTACAGGTGACCATCTGGCCAATGTTGACGCGCGTCGTGTCGCGGCTGAGCGCAGCGGTGATCGTCCACGCCTCGAACGTCGTCTGAATCTCTGGGGTAGGCACGGTATGAAAGTGGTCATAGACCCAGATACTATCAAATACCGGCAGCGCGTCCACGGCCCGCGCGACGCGCGTCATGGCTTCGTACTGCTCCACGGGATCGGCGATCTCGACCAGATCCATGCGCCATCCCTGCGGCGCGAAGACGCCAAACTGTACTGACATGCGTGGGTCATTCTCCCTCTGGTGTCGTTGACATTGTGTGCGCTCTGTTCGCCAGGCGCCAGTAGCGAGCGCATGACGCCTGCTCGTATACAAGTATAGCGCGCGACGAAGCTTTCGTGCGGAGGCGCGTCGGTGACGCAGCGGCGCAAGGCGTTGGCGTGGCTCCACGCGACCATATAGCTCACCAGGCGCGCTTGTTGTCTGCGTGAGTCCGCGCATATGATGATCTTGCCGCTCCCAGCGCCTTCCGCCACGCCACCACCGCGCGAAAGATGAAAGGATCCCCTGTATGCGTCCGCTCGTCTTCTCTGCGCATACCTATACCATCGCCTTCGCGATTGCGCTCGCCATCTGGGCCATTCCGGAGAGGATCGGCTCCTTCTGGCTGCGCTCCTCGCGCGATCCCAGCGCCCACAAGCAGGATCGCGGGTCGTACTATGTGGTGATCGGGGCGGTCAGTCTGGGCGCGTTCCTCGGCTTCATCCTCGCCGTCACCTGGACTGGCGCGGCGATTCCCTGGTTCCGGCCACAGGCGCCGCTCATCGGCATCGGCATGATGCTCCTCGGCGTCGCCTTGCGCTGGTGGGCTATCGCCACGCTCGGACGCTACTTCACTCTCGACGTTGCCGTGCGGTCTACGCAGCCGGTTGTGCAGTCGGGGCCGTATCGCTTCGTGCGGCATCCAGCGTATAGCGGTACACTGCTCACCTTGCTCGGCGTGGGGCTGGCGCTGGATAACTGGGCCAGTGTGGTCGCGCTTCTCGCAGGCGGCCTCATCGGCCTGCTCTATCGCGTCAGGGTAGAAGAGCGTGCGCTCGCGGAAACGCTGGGCCAGCCCTACGTGGACTACATGCGCCACACCAGACGTTTCATCCCCTACCTCCTCTGACGTCCATCTCTGAGCGCGCGTTTCAGAATGATGTGAGAGGCAAGCTGGCTGGTGTAGACTGAGCGAACATGTTGCGCAGGCGAATGCGCCTGTCGCTGACTAGTGCGCACAACAAGGAGATGCGGCACATGGCTGATGACAATTTCACCCTCGCGACATTCTACGCATCGTGGAAAGAGTACCAGGATCGGCTCCGAGAGTCGCTCGCGCCGCTCACCGCCGAGCAACTCACACTGCGCGCCGCGCCGGGCCTGCGCTCGATTGGCGAGAATGCCGCGCATATTATTGGCTGCCGTGTCGGCTGGTTTACCCAGTGCCTGGGCGAAGCCGCCGACGCTGACGTGAAGGCGACGATGGAGTGGGATGAGCCAGGGGCGCCTGCCCGAACCGCCGCCGAGTTGGTTCAGGCTCTCGACCGCAGCTGGCAATTGATGGCCGACTCCCTGGCCCACTGGACTCCCGACGGGATGCGGCAGACCTTTCCCGACGACTGGGATGGCGTGCAAGTCGAATTATCACGCGCGTGGGTGGTCTGGCATGTGCTCGAACACGACCTGCACCACGGCGGCGAGATCTCGATCACTTTCGGCATGCACGGCCTTCAGGCGGAATTTACCAGCTAACGCGCTCTGGAGAGAGCGGACAATGAGTGCTCCCCCGTCACCACGCGTGAGTTGTTACACGGGTGTGTGATCACTCCTGCTCACTGTGACCTCGCTGTTAGCGCTGACTGGTTTACTTGCTCTCGGAGAGACGAGGACACCCCAGGGGGGTGGGGTGAGTCAGCAAGACAACGAGGCGCTTTATGCTCACGTCCAATCAACTCGACGCCACCGCATGCGCAAGCCTGACGACACGACTCAAATCTATCGAAGGGCAGGCGCGTGGCATCCAGCGTATGCTGGAGGATGGCCGGGAGTGCGCAGAGATTCTCGATCAGCTTGCTGCCTTGCGGGCCGCCTCTCACGCCGCCACCATGCAGGCGCTCGAATCGTTCGCGCTCCACTGTCTGCGCGATTCTTCCGCAACGCCAGAAGCCATGATGGCGCAAATGTTGAGCGTCGTCTCACGATTGACGCGGTGACAACAAAGGAGGCCGTCATGGCCACCACTGAGGCCGACCGGGAACACATGATTCTTTCGGTAGATATGGAACAACTCATCAGAGAGCGGGTTGACCAGCTTGCGGGAGAGCGGATCAATCAGTTGGTCGCCGAGCGCGTCGCGGAGGCGATGAAGAAGGATCCCGCCAAAAACAAGATCGCGCTCATCGCCTCGAAGGGGACGCTCGACATGGCCTATCCACCGCTGATTCTTGCGGCGGCGGCGGCGGCGATGGGCGAAGATGTCGAGGTGTTCTTTACCTTCTACGGACTGGAGATCATCAAGAAGGGCGGCGCAGATAGGCTCAAGGTCGCGCCGATCGCCAACCCAGCGATGCCCGTGCCAATGCCCAACATCCTGGGCATGCTGCCGGGCATGACGCCGATGGCGACCTGGATGATGAAATCCATGTTCTTTGGCAAGCACAATGTCGCTACAATTCAGGAATTGCTCGATCAGTGCAAGGATCTCGGCGTCAAGCTCATCGCCTGCCAG
>VFSW01004521.1_pt1 | contig 20719 bp, 17 predicted proteins | sample 5358111 | NCBI WGS metagenome assembly VFSW01 (sample SAMN11554181, study PRJNA540505) | mine drainage metagenome | isolation source: sediment from site ElyBrook_90M | place: USA: Ely Copper Mine, Vershire, VT | collected 2017
GGCGCGGCGGGCGGCGCGGGCGGCGGGCGCGGCGACATGGTGCGGCGAGTTCGCGGAGTTCGCCTCGCGCATCGCGAACAGCGCGCTGTACGTGGGATACGATTCCGCCGGCGGACACGCGGCGGCGGCGTGTGGCGTGCCGCTGGTGACGGTGTTCGCGGGCTATCCGTGCGAGCGCATGTTCGAGCGATGGAAGCCCGGCGGGCCGGGGCCAAAGGTTGTCGTGCGCGGCGAACCGAGGGATGAGGAGCGGATCTGGCGCGAAACGCGCGAGGCGGTGCGGAGGTTGGGGTTCGGCGCTGCCGGCGTTTGATAGAATGCCGGTGACCGTGTGGTGAAGGGATCGCACACTGGAGGCGCAAGATGCCGCTCAAGAGAAAACTGCTTGGAAAGAGTGCCGAAGCGAGGGCCCTCCAAGCGCAATTTCACCTATGGAAGCTCGAGCCGTTCTGTAAGCTTCTGTGGACGGCCAACAGACGTCGGGGCAGAACAGATACGTTCATAGGTCTCATGGACACGGATACGTGGACCTTGTATCTGGCGCCATGTTTCGGAGTTACTGCAGACGAGTGCCAGGCGAAGTTCGGCAGATCGGCCGACAATAAGGACGGCGCGCTTCTCGCGTTGCGCGAGAAGCTGACGAAGTTCGAGGCGCTTCACGATGACCTGGAAGTGGTATCCGCGTCTCCCGCTGTGGAGGTAGACGAAACGCGCAAGCACCGGTGGAGCGAAGTCAAGGGCGTCTATGGCAAGGGCGCTTGTCTGGTCCCGTTCTACCGGTCGAAGCCCGGGTTTGACGGAAATTCCCATCCGACTCTCGGCCTCTGGATCAGGAACAGTACAGACATCGCACCGAAGCCTGCGGGGGACTGGCTCTACCGCGCTCTTGGATTCGCCATCCAACGGGACAAAGAAGGTTACTACGTGCGATTTGGTTCTGGGTTCAACCACGGCGCTGGATCCCAGGTCACTGACCCCAACCGGAGCACGGTGTTTTCGTCGCGAAGCGTAAGCGGGATTTTCGACGAGCTGGACAAGAAGCGCGACCCGAGGGACCTTCCCAAGCAGTGGGCGGAGAAGCTTGTCGAAATCCTGGCGCGTGACCTGCATATGGGTTACATCACGCCGGACGATCCCAGTGAGAAGTTCTTCGACAGAATGATAGCGCGTGGCGACGATCAGACGTCGAAATTCAAGCGCCTTACTCCGCCACGCCTGGTCTGAGAGCGCCTCCGCATATCCCTACTCACGCGTGAAGCGTGAAGGGTGAAGGGTCAAATCGGCAGGATACGATTGACTTACTCCACGCCAAGGGCCGGGCGGCGAGTTACTTCCCCGGCTGCCCGTAATAGGCGTCCGCGCCGTGCTTGCGCAGGAAATGCCGGTCGCGCATCCGGTCCGGGATGGGGCCGGCCTCGGGCGCAAGCGTCACCGTCATCCAGGCGAGGCGCGCGATCTCTTCGAGCAGCTTCGCCGTACGCGCCGCGGCGGCCGGCGTCGCGCCCCAGCAGAACGGCGCGTGCCCGCGCACGAGCACGGCGGGAAACTCGATGGGATCGAGCCCGGCGAGCCGCTCGACGATTGCGTGGCCGGTATTCGCTTCATAGTCTCCGGCAATTTCCTCCGCTGTAAGTAGCCGGGTGACCGGAACGGCGCCGCGGATGTAGTCGGCGTGGGTCGTGCCGAAGCAGGGAATCTCGCGCCCGGCCTGCGCCCACGCGGTCGCATGGCGCGAGTGCGTATGCGCCACGCCGCCCAGTGAGGGGAAGGCGCGGTACAAAACGAGATGCGTCGCCAGATCCGACGACGGCCGCAGCGCGCCCTCGACGACGCGCCCGTCGAGATCGGTGACAACCATATCGGACGGCGTCATCGCGTCGTACGGCACGCCGCTCGGCTTGATCGCAACCAGAGCTTCCTCTCGCGCGATGCCGCTGGCGTTGCCGAACGTGTCGACGACTAGGCCCGCGCGCACTAGCGCGAGGTTCGCCTCGAGTACCTCGCGGCGCAGCGCTTCCAGTTTCATGGCCTCACCGCCTCGGATGCGATGCGGCGAATCTCGGGCAGCACGGCGCCGAGCGCGGCCGCCGGCGCGTCGCGTTTGCCGAGCGCGAAATACACCGCGCGGTACTGCTCGTAAAGCGCCGCGTGTACCTCGACGGCCTTCGCCTCGGGCTCGAACACGCGGTACTCGGGGCAGAGCGCGGCCTGCGCGTCCGCGATGGTCGCAAACTCGCCCGCGGCGACAAAAGCAATGATCGCCGACCCCAGGCTGGTCGGGTCCGTCCGCGGGACCAGAATCGGCTTGCCCAGCACGCTCGCATAGACGCGGTTGAGCGTCTCGTTGCGCTGCGGCACGCCGCCGGCGTTGATCACCCGATGCACCGGCGCTCCGTACTGTTCCATGCGCTCGAGAATCACGCGCGTGTGAAACGCCGTGCCCTCGATGGCGGCGAACAGCTCGTCCTGCGCGTTGTGGGTCAGCTTCCATCCGAGCGTTACGCCGCCCAGCTCAGGATTGACGAGCACCGTGCGGTCCCCGTTGTCCCAGCTCAGCCGCAGCAGCCCGGTCTGCCCGGCGCGATAGCTATCCAGCCCGCGCGACAACTCGGCGAGTGGAACGCCCGCGCGCCGCGCGATCGCGTCAAAGATATCGCCGGTTGCCGACAGCCCGGCCTCGATGCCCGTGTAAGCTGGGTCCACCGAGCCCGGCACCACGCCGCAGACGCCCGGCACCAGCCGCGCCGCGTCGCTCATCGCGATGATGCAGGTCGAGGTTCCGATGACGTTCACCACATCGCCCAGCTTCACGCCGGCCCCGAGCGCGTCCCAGTGCGCATCGAACGCGCCCACGGGAATCGGAATGCCGTCACGCAGCCCGAGCTTCGCCGCCCACTCGCCCGAGAGCCCTCCCGAGCGCTGATCCGAAGTCGCGTACCGCCCGTCGAGCTTCGCGCGCACGCCGGCCAGCAGCGGATCGACGCTCGCGAGGAAGTCCTCCGGAGGCAGCCCGCCGAGCGAGCGGTTCCACATCCACTTGTGCCCCATCGCGCAGACGCTTCGCGTGAGATCCGCGGGCGAGCGGACGCCGCAGAGCGTCGCTGCCACCATGTCGCAGTTCTCGAGCGCGGAGGCGAAGCGCCCACGCTTCTCCGGATTGTGCCGCAGCCAGTGCAGCAGTTTCGAGAAGCCCCACTCGGAGGAATACACGCCGCCGCACCAGTCGATCGCTTCGAGCTTCGCCTCGTGCGCGCGCGCCGTGATCTCCGCGGCCTCGCGCCACGAGCGATGATCGCACCACAAGTAGTAGTCGTCGAGCGGATCGAGACGCTCGTCCACGACGATCACGCTCGAGCCCGTTGTATCGAGCGCCAGAGACGCCACGTCGCGCCCGGCAACCTTCGCGTCCTCGAGCGCCCGCGCCATCGCCTCGACGAGCGCCCGCATCTGATCCGCGTGGCTCTGCGTCGCGTGGTCCGGGTCCTCCCGCTTCCGATGGAGCGGGTACGAGGCCAGCCCCTGGCCGAGGCGCCCGCGTTCGGAGTCGAAGACCGATACCCGCACGCTCAGCGTTCCAAAATCCACTCCCGCAACGATGCTCATGCGCGTGGCTCAGCCCTTGTGCCAGTAGACGTTCCAGCCGAGATACCGCGTCGCCGCTTCATGCACCGCCGCGGCGACGGTCGAAAAATTCGCCGCCACGTGATGCTCGAAGCCGCGCTCGCAGATGAAGCGCAGCAGCTCCTGCATCCGCGCGATCTTCACGACCCCCGCGCCGCCGAACGTCTCGAGCGGATCGCGCGTGAACTCGCCTTCGCCCGCGTAGCCGCGGATCGTCCCGTCGCGGTCGTCCGTCGAGAACCGCGCATAGCTCATGGCCCCCGCCTTCACGCGCCCCACGCACGTGCCGAAGGTGTTCTCGCGGCCCACCGTCCCGGCGATAATCTCCTGAAAATCCATCCGCACGGACTCGAAGAAATGTTTCGGCAGGTTGCTGCAGTGGAAGCAGACGGCCTTGTCCGGGTCGTCGCCGTAGTTGTTGTTCCAATCGAGCAGCGCGCTCGGCGTGCCGGAGGCGAGTTGCAGCGCGTGCATTCCTACGACGCCGCAGATGTCCACCTCGCAGGCGCTCGACAGCAGGTTCTCGCTCATCATGCTCATGATCGTACACGGCACGACGCCGAAGAACTCTTCAAGCGACGTCCAGCACTGCACGGCGCTGATCGCAACCTCGGTCTGCCGCATCCACTCGTCGACCACCGCGCCAAGCTTGGCCATCTTCATCAGCGCCGAATCGGGCACGCCGTCCGTGGGCGCGTACTTGCGAATCGCCGCGAGCTTCGCCTGCGCCTCGGGCGCGTCGTCCTGCATGCGCGCGATGCGCCCCAGGATCTCCGACAGATCGATCGGCTCGACGCTGATGCCGTGCGTCTCGAGAATTTTCTCGCTATAGCGCACGGTGTTGAACGCCGCCGGCCGCGCGCCGATGGCTCCAATGCGCAGCCGCTTCAGCCCCTTCGCGACGCGGCAGACGGCCAGGAACCAGTCGAGATCGCTCTCGAATTGAGCGCTGTCCGGAGCTTCGGTGTGGCGCGTGGTGAGCGAGTACGGAATGCCGTACTGGGTCAGGTTATTGCACACCGACATCTTGCCGCAGAACGAATCGCGCCGGTCGCGGATGGTCATGCGCGAGGCCGTGTCGGGCGTCGCCTGCACGAGCACCGGCACGCCGAGGTCCGCCATGCGCAGCGTGTCGGCCACCGCGCGCTCGTCGCCGAAGTTCGGCAGCGACACGATCACGCCATCGATGGCGCCGCGATGCCGCGCGAACAGATCCGCGCATAGCCGCGCTTCGGCGCGAGTTTCAATCGCTCCGGACTTCGTCTCGCCGGCGCCAGGCAGGATGGCGTCCACGCCGGCTTTGTCGAGCGCCGCCAGCATCTCGCGCCGGCCGCTCTCCGCCAGATGGCCGGGAAAGAAGCCGCGATTTCCAATGATTACTCCAAGAGTCATTCGGGACATGGATTCAGCCATTCGTTCTCTTTCGGGGACGGAAGCGGATCGAATAAAACAGGCCCAGAGCGAACAGGAACAACCCCCACCAGATGCCCGCGTGCAGGCTGGCCAGCACTACGGGATTGGCGGCGGGGTGTCCTAACTCGTAAACGCCCGCGGACGCGATCAGCACGCCGTACACCGTGAGCAGCAGGCCGATGAAGAACCAGATGGGGATCATTCCTTTGTGTTCGTGCATGGTCTTATCTACCAGAAGTATACGTTCGCAGCCACCAGCGCCGACGCCACCACCACCGCCCAGAACGCGGGCCGCTTGTACGACACAAGCTTGCCCGTGCTCGGAATCTCGGTGCATCCGTATACCAGCCCGGCCAGCTCCGCGCGCGGCCGCGGCGTCGTCGCGTAGCTCACCACCACCGTCACCACCACGCAGATCACCCACGACCACAGCGCCCGGTACATGTTCTCCGCCATGTCCCGCGCATGCGAGCTGAGCGCGATGTAGGCGAGCGCCGCCGGATTCAGCTTCACCCAGATCCACATCGACACGCTCGACAGCGTCCCGGCAAGCAGGCCCCAGAAGCCGCCCGCCGGCGTGGCGCGTGTCCACATCATGCCCAGAATCACCGTGCCGAACAGCGGCGCGATGAAGAAGCTGAACAGCGCCTGCACGTAATCCATGATGCTCAAGAAGTGCATCACCAGATACGCCGCGCCGATGCTCACCAGCACGCCCAGCACGGTACACCACCGCCCCACGGCCAGGTAATGCCGGTCCGGCGCCTGCTTCCGCACGAACGCGCGGTAGATATCGTAGGTCCAGACCGTGGCGAACGCGCTCACATTGCCGGCCATCCCCGACATGAAGCCGGCGATCAGCGCGGTGATGCCCAGCCCCAGCAGCCCCGGACCGCAGTAGCGCGCCAGCATCAGCGGCAGGACTTCGTTGTAACTGTGCCCGCCGGTCGCGACCGCCTGCGCCTCGCCCACCAGGTGTTCCGGCAGCACCGCCAGGCCCAGCAGTCCCGGCAGAATCACGATGAACGGCACCATCATCTTGAAAGCCGCGCCGATCACCGGCGCCATCTCCGCCGAGCGCAGATCGCGCGCCGAAAGCACCCGCTGCACAACAAGAAAATCCGTCGTCCAGTAACCGAAGGCAATCACTCCGCCCAAGCCGAGCACGATCCCAGTCCAGTGAATGCCCATCGGATTGTCCGAAAAATGGCCTAGCGTGCTCCACAGGTGCGTGTAATCCTGCCCTGGGAAGTTATGCGCGATCCGCGCCTTCACGCCGCTCCAGCCGCCCGCCTCGATGAGGCCGACCACCGACACCACCAGCCCGCCGAGCCAGATCAGCATGAACTGCAGGACCTCGTTAAAGATCGCCGACAACAGCCCGCCAAGAAACACGTAGGCGGCCACGGTGATCGACGAAACCCAGATGCTGAAGTTGATATCCCAGCCGAGCATGACTTTCATGACCAGCGCCATCGAGTACATATTGATGCCGCTCATCAACACCGTCATCACGCCGAAGGTTACGGCGGACAGCGCGCGCGTCGGTTCGCCATAGCGCAGTTGTAAGTAGCCCGGCACCGAGTGCGTTTTCGAGATGTAGTAAAACGGCATCATGACGATGCCGAGAAACAGCATCGCCGGAATCGCTCCGATCCAATACCAGTGCGCGGCGAGGATGCCGTACTGGTAAGCCGCCGCGGCCCAGCCCATCAGTTCGAGCGAGCCGAGATTCGCCGCGACGAAACTCAGGCCCGCGATCCAGGCCGTCATGTCGCGCCCGGCGAGGAAAAAGTCCTCGCCCGTCGTGGTGAACCGTTTGAGGTAGAAGCCGATCCCGAGCACCATCACGAAGTACAGCGCAATGACGGCAAGATCGACGCTCGAAAGCGTCAGAAGTCGCGACGTGGCGGCTAGCAGCAGAGCGGGAGTCATAGGGAACCGGAATGTGTGAGGATAGCGCATCGGAGGCGGCGGTGCGAGGGTTTTGAGAATTTTGTCATAAACGGTCGCCTCACAGCGCCAATCCTTACCCCGCTGGCACTGGAGGCGTCTCGATCCGGCGCCCCCATGCTTCCGAACAGCCTTCGCCTCAGATGGCGTTTTGCCGGCAGGAGCCAGTAGTAGCGTGCGTACGTCACCAACCGGCCGCCCGTCTTCACCAACCCCTGCTGCAAGCTCGTCAGCGACCAGTTGTCGATCCTCTTCGGCAGCACCGGACGCCGCCACAGGTTGCCCACGTTGTACGCGATAGCGCTCAGCCACAGCCTACCTCGTTGGACCGGAACCGGCGCCAGCCCAGCCGCGTCATCTTCCCCGCCTGCTTGCCTTCGTTGATCCATAGCTCCGCTGTTTCACGCTTGTCGTACAACCGCACTGCCGCCCGGCTGTCGGTCTTCACGTTGGTGATTATGAACGGTACGCGGGGAAATGGACGGCGTGCTCGTATCGATGGAGTTTGACGCTACGTCTCAGCCGGGCCAGTTTCTGCACCTCGGAATGAATCGTTACCCCATAGGCAACTTCGCGCATGGCCAGAATGGCCATAAGCACTAACTGCTCGAACTGCCCAAGCGGATCGGGATTGCCAATTTCTCCAACCTCGAAAGACAAATCGGGAATGAAGCCAATACGTCGGTTTTCAGGTCCCACGCACGCCTGCCGTTTGCTGAATCGGGGTCAAGGAGCCGGGCATTCGCGATCGTCACCACGACACTCTCCCCTTGAGCAGTCGTTAACTCCCGATCCGGAAAGGCGCCCCAGTGTTTACCGAACCCGATGGGGATCGTTCACGGCCTACTCGGATACGGCCATCCCCTTGCCGGAAGCGCGGCGATCAGCCCCACTTTTAGCTTGACAATTCTACCTACCTAATTTAAGTTAGGTTCGATGGCCCATGCCCAACCCGAACGTATCGGATCCTCTCGGGAGCAGCTCCTCGAAGTGGCCGCGAAGCACTTCGGCGCTCGGGGCTATGCCGCTGTAACGATTCGAGATATCGCCGACGATCTGGGGATTCGCCAGCCCTCCATCTACTATCATGTGCCGGGCGGAAAGCAGGATCTGTATGTCGAAGTGACGCTGCGCCATTTCGAACGGCATCGCCAGGGCGCGCTCGCCGCCATCGGCCCCGCCAGCGATCCGCTCGAACGCCGTCTGCGCCGGTTCGCCAAGTGGATGTTGAGCCGGCCGCCGCTTGATGTGAGCCGGTTTGTTAATTCCGATTATCCGGAGTTGTCTCCCGCGGCGATCGCGAAAATCGAGCCCGCCTTCCAGCAGTCGGTATTCGAGCCGCTCGAGCAGATGTTCGCCGAGGGACTTTCCGAAGTTCGGGCGCCCGTGCGAGACCCGCGCCCGCTGAGCCGCGTTTTCTTCGCCGCGTTCGAATCCCTAAACGCGGCGCGGCGTTATTGGGAGCGGACTGGCACGGAGGACGCCGTCATCGACTGGACGCTCGAAATGTTGTTGCGCGGCATTCTGGAGCGGTCATGATGCCGGCCGGCTCAGCGGCGCGCTTCGAAGAACGCCTGCAGCAGTTGCTGGCACTCGCCGCCAAGCGTGCCTTCGTCGATCGCGACGCGGTGATTGAGCAGCTCGGAGTCGGCAAGGCGGAACTTGCTGCGCACGCCGCCGAAGCGCAGATCGCGCGCGCCGAAGACCAGCCGCGCAATGCGCGCCGCCACCAGCGCGCCGGCGCACATGACGCAGGGCTCGATCGTGACGTAAAGCGTGGCGTGTTCCAGGCGGTAGTTGCCGGCCGAGCGTGCGGCCTCGCGCAAGGCGAACATCTCGGCGTGCGCCGTGGGATCGTCACTCGCCACCGGCGAATTGCGGCCCGTGCCGATTACCGCGCCTTCCACCACGACCACCGCGCCGATGGGAACCTCGCCCGCGCGCGCCGCCTCTCGGGCGAGTTCGAGCGCCGCGCGCATGAACTGTTCATCGGCTTCGGCGCCGCGTTCGCCGGTTGCCCTCCGCCGTTCGTCGATCCGGTTTTTCATCGCGGGCGCATCCCCAGCATAATCGGAATCGGAGGCGAGGCGAGCGAATCCCAATGAACATGTTCCGCCATTTTCCGTTCATCCTCAAGAGCAGCGTGCGCAACCGGCGCCGCACCATGTTGACGGTGGCCAGCATCGGGGTGTCGTTCTGTCTGCTCGGGGTGCTGATGGCGATGTACCACGCGCTGTTTTCCGACGGGCCGCAAACGCCGGCGCAGGCGATGCGCATGATTACGCATCATAGGGTTGGTCTCGCCGACGTGATGCCCGAGTCATATGTGGAGAAGATTCGCGCCATACCCGGCGTGCGCGACGCCATGATCTGGCAATGGTTTGGCGGCACGTATAAGGACGCGCGCGACCAACGCAACTTCTTCGCGCGATTCGCCATCGAACCGGATCGGTTCTTTCGCATCCGCCCCGAGATCGAGATGCCCGAAGCGCGGAAGCAGGCCTTCGAGCATCTGCGCACAGGCTGCATCGTGAACGAGGGCCTGGCGAAGAAGTTCGGATGGAAGCTCGGCGACAAGATCACGCTCGTTGGCGATATCTTCCCGGTGACGCTCGAGTTGACGCTGGTGGGCACTTACACCGATCCGGACAACATCGAGGCGCTGTTCTTCGACCAGGGTTATCTCCGCGAAAGCCTGGCCGTGAGCAGCGGAATGCGCGACGTGGCCAGCGCGTTTCAGGTGCAGGCAAACAGCCCAGCGGACGTGGCGAAGGTCGCGGCGGCGATCGATTCGGCGTTCAACAATTCTCCCGCGCCCACCAAAACCGAGTCCGAACGCGCGTTTCAGTTGAGTTTTGTGTCGTTCTTAGGCAACTTAAAGCTGTTTTTGCTGGCCATCTGCGGCGCCGTGACGTTCACCATTCTGCTGGTGTCGGCCAACACCCTGTCCATGTCGGTGCGCGAGCGCGTGCGAGAGGTGGGCATATTGAAGACGCTGGGCTTCACGCCGGGCGCGATTCTGGGGATGATGCTCGGCGAGGCGGCGCTGATTGCGCTGGCCGGAGGCGCGATCGGCGCCGGGCTTGCGGGCCTGCTGTGCGCGGGGCTGCGCAACGGCATGAGCGCGATGCAGAGCCTGCGCAGCATGGCCGTGACGCCCGAGATCGCCGCGCTTGCCCTGGGCCTCGCGATTGTCATGGGCTTGATCAGTTCCCTGATTCCGGCGGCCGGCGCCTCCCGGACATCGATTCTCGACGCGCTTCGATACACGGGCTAAGGACACGGACGAACATGGCGATTCCGGCATCCTACAATCTTCGGAACCTGGTGGTTCGCAAGACCACCACGATCATGACCGCGCTCGGCATCGCGCTGACCGTGGCAGTTCTGTTGTCCGTTCTGGCGCTGCTCGCCGGCCTGCGGACCGCGTTCGCCTCCACGGGCGACCCGCGGCAGATCCTGGTGATGCGCAAAGGATCGACGGCGGAATTGAACTCGGGCGTCACGCGCGACGTATACCAGAACATCAAGTTCAAACCGGGCATCGCACGCGACGCAAGCGGCGAGCCGATGGCGTCGCTTGAAATGGTGACGGTGATCAACATGCCGAGCGTGGACAGCCCGCAGGGCATGAACATCACGCTGCGCGGATTGCTTCCGGTCGGCATCGCGATGCGCGGCCTCAAGATCCAGCAGGGACGCTGGTTCCAAACGGGCAGGCGCGAAGTCGTGGTGGGCAAGTCGATCGCGAAGCGCTACCCGGGCGCGCGGATGGGCCGGCAGATCCGCTTCGGCAAGGGGTTGTGGGATGTCGTCGGCGTGATGGATGGTGGGGATTCGGCGGTGAACAGCGAGATCTTCGGCGACCTGGGTCAAGTCAGCTCGGACTTCAACCGGCAGGACGGCCTGAGTTCGGTGCTGATCCGCGCGGTGGATACCGCAACCGTCCCGGCGCTGATCAACTCGCTGAACGACGACCAGAAGTTGAACGTCACGGCCGAAACCGAGCGCGCGTACTATGACGCGCAGACCAGTTCCGGCGCGCCCTTGCAATTCCTCGGCGTGTTCATATCGGTGATCATGGCCGTCGGTTCGAGCTTCGCGGCGATGAACACGATGTACGCGGCCGTGGCGCGCCGCTCGAAGGAGATCGGCACGCTGCGCGTCCTCGGCTTCTCTCGCGCCAGCATCCTGCTGAGCTTCCTGATGGAGTCGCTGCTGCTGGCGGCGCTGGGCGGACTGATCGGCTGCGTGCTGGTGCTGCCGCTGAACAACGTGACCACGGGCATTGGCAGCTTCGTGACCTTCAGCGAGATTGCGTTCAACTTCCGCGTGACGCCGCAAATCATGCTGTCGGGCATTGGGTTCGCGCTGGCGATGGGCGCGGTGGGCGGGCTGTTCCCGGCGCGGATGGCCGCGCGAAAAGAAATTCTAACCGCGTTGCGGGAGATCTAAAGAGTATTCGATGGACGCCGAGCTGAAAAGTCTGCGAATTGACCGGAGCGAGAAGCGGCCCGCGGAGGCGTCGCCGTGGGCCACGCGCTGGATCGCCGGGGGCGTGCTGTTGTTCGTTCTGCTGGGCGCCGGCCGCTTTGCCTACAACCGGCTCAACGCCGCGGTGGAAGTGGAGACGGCGCGCGTGCGGCCGGCCGAGACGTTCGCGCCGGGCGAGGCGGGGCGCACCGTGATTCTCAACGCGACGGGCTACATCATCGCGGCGCACAAGATCGAAGTAGCGGCGAAGGTCATCGGCAAAGTCGCCTGGATCGGCGTGGACAAAGGCGATCGTGTAACGCAGGGCCAGGTGATGGTGCGGCTCGAAGACGAGGAGTACCGGGCCCAGGTGATGCAGGCCAAGGGGCAGGTGGACAGCCTGAAGGCGAAGCTGGCGGAGCTGGTACACGGAAGCCGGCCGGAAGAGATCGCCAAGGCGAAGGCGGATGTCGAGCAGAGTCGGGCGGACCTCGAGGACGCTCTTGTCACGCTGCGGCGCACGAAGGATTTGGTCTCGCAAGGCGTGTTGTCGAAACAGTCGCTCGACGATGCGCAGTCGAAGTACGACGGTACATTCGCGCGCACGGCATCGCTCGACCGGACCTACGATTTGGCCAAGCTCGGCCCACGGCAGGAGCAGATCGACGCGCAAAGGGCGGCCGTCGAACAGGCCCAGGGCACGCTCGATCTGGCCGAGACGCAGCTCGATAACACGGTGATCCGCGCGCCGACCAGCGGAACGATCCTCGAACGCAACGTCGAGAAGGGCGAGTTCGTCACCACCGGATTCGTTGGCGACAAGGGCGCGAAGGGCTACGTCGTGTCGCTCGCGAATCTTAACGATCTACAAGTCGAGCTGGATATCAATCAGAACGATTTCGCGAAGCTTGCGCCCACGCAGAAGGGCGTCATCACCACCGATGCCTACCCCGACCGCAAATACGAAGGCGTAATCGAGGAGATCTCGCCCGAGGCAAACCGGCAGAAGGCAACCGTGCAGGTGAAGGTGCAGGTGCTGCATCCGGATTCGTACCTGCGGCCGGAGATGAACGCGAGCGTGTCGTTTTACGACGAGAGCAAGGACGCGGGCGCGCGCGGCCCTTCGCAAGCGCTGGTGACCGTTCCAGCCGCGGCGGTGCGCGACGGCACGGTGTTCGTCGTGGTGGACGGCAAGGCGGTGAAGCGAACGGTGACCGTGGCGGCGGCCGCCTCCGACGGCGCGCGCGTTTCGAGCGGGCTGATCGGCGGCGAAGATGTGATTCTCAATCCGCCGGCGGATCTGAAGGACGGCGCGAAGGTAGCTCCGAAGAAAAGTTGAGTGGGGAGAACGGCATGAGCGATGTGGTGATCGAGACCCGGAAACTGACGAAGGAGTATGTTCGCGACGAATTTCACGTGATCGCGCTCAAGGACGCCGATCTCGAGATCCGGCGCGGCGACTTCGTGGCGCTGATGGGGCCTTCGGGATCGGGAAAGTCGACGCTGCTGCACCTGATCGCGGCGATGGACCGGCCCACGTCCGGCGAGATTCGCGTGCTCGGCGAGGATCTGCGCTCGCTGAGCGACCGGGCCATCGCACACTGGCGCAACGTACACATCGGGTTCATTTTTCAGTCGTTCAACCTGATCCCGGTTCTGAGCGCGCTCGAGAACGTCGAGCTGCCGCTGAAGCTGACCCATCTGAAGTCGAAGGAGCGCATCGCACACGCCGAGACGGCGCTGAAGCTGGTGGGCTTGGGCGACCGGCTGGGCCATTATCCGAAGCAGCTTTCCGGCGGGCAGGAGCAGCGCGTGGCGATCGCGCGCGCGCTGGTCACCGATCCGGACCTCGTGCTCGCCGACGAGCCGACGGGGAATCTGGATGCGACGTCGGCGCAGGACGTCCTCACGCTGTTGTCGCGGCTGAACAAGGAGTTCGGCAAGACGATCGTCCTGGTGACGCACGACCCGCACGCGGCCAGCTTCGCCTCGCGCGTTCGCCATCTCGAGAAGGGCACGCTGCTTCCGGAGGGCCAGAGCGACATCGATTGGACCGTGCCCCAAAAGCAGGCCACGCAGTAGGCCGTTACGCGGCGCCGGTTCGGACGGCGAGGCGGCCCGAAGCGTCGAGCCACGAGCGGAACATCGCCGCGCAGCCGGCGGGCACGCCCGATCCCAACTCCTCGATCGAGTACTTCATCTTGTGGCGCCAGTTCGGGTATTCGGAGGTCGTTCCGGGCAGGTTCTGCTGTTCGTCGTCCTTGAAGATATCCTCCTGATTGAGCACGAACAGGCGGCAAGGCGTACGCGCGAGGAAGCCGACGATCGCGTGATGGAGATCGCCGTCGAACGACGCGCCGCCCGCGCCCGCGGGGAGCAGGCCGGTATTCCGTAACAAATCCAGCATGTTTTGTTTTTCGCGTTCGCGCCCTGCGAGCATACGGTGGTAGGCGCTGTCGTCCGGGAGCGTGCCCGCCATCCTGCGCGCCTCGACGTCGCGGGCCGCCCAGAAGCCGGCGAGCGTCGGCAGGTCGTGCGTGCTTACCGAGACCAGCGCCTCGCGCGGATAGGCGTCGGGCGGAAAAAAGCGGCCCTCGCCGTCGCGCTCGAAGTACAGCAGGCGATAGCTCAGGATGCCGAAGCGCGCCAATGTCTCGCGCGCGATGTCGGGGACGGTCCCAAGATCCTCGCCGACGATGACCGTGCGGCTGCGGACGCTTTCGAGCGCGAGGACGCGGATGAGGTCCAGATAGCGGTCCGAGACATAGGTACCCTGCGTCGCGTCCATGTCATTCGGCATCCAGTAGAGGCGGAAGAAGCGCATCACGTGGTCGATGCGCAGCGCGCCGCCGTGCTGGCAGTTCTTGCGGATCGCGGACGCGAGCAAGCGATAGCCATTTTCGAAATGGGCGTCGGAGCGCGGCGGCGGAAAGCCCCAGTCCTGGCCGTTCGGCGAGAAGCCGTCGGGCGGCGCGCCGACGCGGCAGCCTTCGACGAAGAAGCGGCGGTTGGCCCAGACATCGGCGCCGAACTTATCGACGGCCAGCGCCAGATCGTGATAGAGCCCGATGCTCATGCCGAGGCGCTTCGCCGTGGCCTGCGCGGCGGCAAGCTGCTGGCCAATGCGCCACTGCACCCACTGATAAAACAAAATTGTGCGCGAATGTTTCGCCGCGAAAGCGGCCACGGCGGCCGATGCCGGGTCGCGAAACTCCGCCGGCCATGCGCTCCAGTTCCACGCGTCGCGGTCCCGTGCGTGCATGGCTTCATCGAGCGCGGCGTGCGTGGCGAACAGCCGCAGCGGCTCGCCCTCTTCGGCGAGAAACTCGCGGAAGGAGGCATCTTCGGCGCCGCCCTCGCGCAGGAACACGCGAAACAGCAGTTTAAGGAAACCGCGCTTCAGGCGCGCCGCGCGCTCGTATTCGACGTACGGGGCATCGCGCAGCGCCGCGATCTCGTCCTCGACGCGCGGGCTTGCCAGAAGCCGGCGCGCCCACGCGCTCCGGGCGAACTCGGGCAGGCGCTCGACGTCGAGGTAAAGGAAGTTGCGGTAGAGGACCGAGTCTGGCAGGTAGGGGCTGGTGTTGTACGGCGCGCGATTGGCGATGGCGTGTAACGGGTTGAGCGAAACGAACTCCGCGCCGGCTCCCGCGGCCCAGGCCAGGAAGGCTTCGAGATCGGTGAAGTCCCCAACGCCCCAGTTACGCGCGGAACGCAGGCTGTAAAGGCTGACGGCGACGCCGCCGGCGCGATCGAGTGGCGGCTGCCAGGCGCGATCCGGCGTGACGATGAGATTCGAAACAACCGCCAGATCTCCCACGCGCGCTTCGATGCGGTGGTAGCCCAAAGGAAGGCCGCCCGGCAAGACCGCGGACGGCGAGGCCGCCCCATCGAAGGTCCGCGACGAACCGCCTTCGAACCAAATCGTAAGAGCCACGGGCTGAGACGCGAGGTGCGCCGGCAACCGCAGCAGGAGAACCGGCTCGGACTGCGACACGACGATGGTTGCGGGCAGCGGCGCCGGCGCTTCGTGGGCCCTGCGCTCCGCGATCGCGTTTTCGAGTGCGCTCTCCGTCGATGTGTCCACGCCCAGTGAGGCCAGGATGCGCTCGAGGGCGCGCTCCGTGGCCCGGCGGCGCGTCCCGAAGATGTCCCAATACTCGCCTTCGACGCCCCACAGCGCGGCGGCCTCCGAGAGGAGACGCGCGCGGGTGCGCGCTGCGTCAGTCGATTCTGGCGGCGCCTGCATGATGCGATTGTCGCTTGTTTCGACGCATGGGCGGATTGCAATCGATCCGGCACTTGTCTAAATTCGAAAGAATGCGGGGAAAGATTGTCGCGGTCCTGTGGTGCGGGCTCTCGGCCGCGGCACAGACGAGCGTCACACTCGCCGTCGATGCCGCGGCTAACCGGCATCCGATCAGCCCGGACATTTACGGCATCGACGAATACCAGTCGCCATCGGCTGACCTGAGCGCCGAGATGCGCGTTGCCGTGCGCCGTTTCGGCGGAGACGCGACGACACGCTACAACTGGAAGTACGACAACTACAACAGCGGCAGCGACTGGTATTTCGAAACGTTCTCTTACAACGTCGCCAGCCCGTCCGAGCTGCCGAACGACTCGTATTTCGACCAGATGGTGGCGGCGAATCACACTTCGCGCACGAAGACTCTGGGCGCCGTCCCGATCATAGGCTGGACCACGAACGGCCCCGCGCACGTGTGCGGGTTCAGCGTGGCCAAATACGGGCCGCAGGACAAGGTGGATCCCTACGACACGGACTGCGGCAACGGCCAGCGCAACGGAAACTGGCTCACCGGCACCGACCCGCACGACACGAGCACCGAGGTGGATCAGACTTACTACGCACCGTGGATCGCGCATCTGATCTCGACCTTTGGTCCGGCCAATGAAGGCGGCGTGAACATCTGGAGCCTGGACAACGAGCCCGAGTGGTGGATGGATGTTCATCACGACATTCATCCCAACCCCGCTACTTACGACGAGCTATGGGCGCTCGGCTCGACCTTCGCCCAGATGATCAAGGCCGCCGACCCTACGGCGCTCGTCAGCGGTCCCGTGCCATCGGGATGGATGGCGTATTTCTACTCGGCGGCGGACTTCGTAAGCGGCTGGAGCACCGCTCCGTATCAATACAACGACAACCCGGTGGACCGCAACGCGCACGGCGGCATCGCGTGGCTCGACTGGTATCTCGAGCAGATGCACAGCTTCGACATGCAGCACGGCCAGCGGCTGCTCGACTATCTCGATCTGCACGCCTACGTCGCGCCGAGCGGCATCTCGTTCGGCCATGCGACCGGCGCGGCCACGAACCAGCTTCGCCTGACATCGACCCGCGCGTTCTGGGATCCGAATTATCTGGTGCCTGACGTCGATCCCAAGACTCCGATCCGGCTGGTTCCGCGCATGCTCGATTGGGTGAATCAAGATTATCCCGGCACCAAGACCGCCATCACCGAATACAACTGGGGCGCGCTCGAAGACATCACTGGCGCGCTTGCCGAGGCCGACATTCTCGGTATCTTCGGGCGCGAGGGGTTGGATCTGGCCACGCTGTGGGGACCGCCAACGGCGGGTCAGCCCGGAGTGTTCGCCTTCGAGATCTTTAACAACTACGACGGCGCGGGCGGCGCTTTCGGCGACACCAGCGTCTCGGCCATTACGAGCAATCCGGACCAGCTTTCGATTTTCGCGGCGGAGCGAAGCGATCTCACGCTGACCATCCTCGCGATCAACAAGACGACATCGGCGCTATCGAGCACGGTGGGGATCGCGAATTTCGCGGCCGCGGGCATGGCCCACGTGTATCAATACAGCGCGGCGAATCTCGGCGCGATCGCACGGCAGCCGGACGTCGCGCTGACCTCGCAGGGCATTCCCGGCTCCTTCCCGGCGTATTCATTGACGCTGTACGAAGTGCCCGCGGCGGCCAGCCAGTTCACGACGCCGGAGCCGGTGGTCAACGCCGTGGTGAACGCCGCATCTTACACAAGCGGCGTCGCGCCCGGCGAGATGGTGACGTTGTTCGGCACGGGCCTTGGTCCCACCACGCCTCAGTCGCTCGCGCTCGATGCGAATGGATTGCTTGACACAACGATTGCGGGCGTGAGGATTTTGTTCGACGGCGTGCCGGCGCCGTTGATCTACGTGTCCGCGGGCCAGGCCGCCGCGATGGCGCCGTACTTCGTAGCGAATCTCTCCACGGTGCATGTGCAGGTCGAGTATCAAGGCCATCGTTCGATCGCGTTCGAAGCTCCGGTGGCCGCGGCCTCGCCCGGTATCTTCACGCGCAACGAACAGGGCACGGGGCAGGGGGCGATTCTCAACCCGGACGGGCACACGCCGAATTCGCTTTCCGCACCCGCGCCGGCCGGGTCGATCGTTTCAATCTACCTGACCGGCGAGGGACAGACGTCTCCGCCGGGCTTTGACGGCAAGCTCGCCGGCGCGATCCTGCCGAAGCCGGTGCTGCCCGTGTCCGTTACCATCGGCGGAGTTCCCTCCGAAGTCGAATACGCGGGCGCGGCGCCGGGCTTGGTCGCGGGCACGATGCAGATCAACGCGCGCATTCCGGACTCGGTGGCGCCGGGACCGGCCGTGGGCGTGGCGGTGACCGTGGGCAGCGCGACGACGGCGAGCAACGTCACGCTGGCGGTGGCGGCGCCTTAGACGCTTAGACGCCTGAGCACAACATTTCGTAGAATCAATGTTTTGACCGCAGTAGAATGGGATGTTGCCCGGCGCGGCAACGAACGTCGTGAGATAATCTGCTGAAACAGCCGATGAGGATGATGGAATGAAGAGTCGTGCTCCGAAGACCGCATTGCTGTTTCCGGAGTTGTCGACCGGGCCGGAGAACCCCTGGATCACCGGGTCGCCCAAGTGCATTGGCGAGAGCCCTCTCAGCGGACTCACCACGCTCGAGTTGTGCGCCGGCGCCGGCGGTCAGGCCATTGGGCTGGAACAGGCCGGAATCGAACACGCAGGGCTGGTCGAGATCAACAAGAACGCCTGCGAGACACTCCGTCTGAACCGGCCAACGTGGAATGTGATTGAGGAAGACCTGAACACGTTCGATGGTTCCTCATTCAAGGGAGTCGATCTCATCTCGGGCGGTCTGCCCTGCCCGCCGTTCTCGGTAGCCGGGAAGCAACTGGGAAGAAAGGACGAGCGAAACCTCTTTCCAGCCATGATCCGGCTCGTCGATCAAATCCGGCCGCGGGCTGTGATGATCGAAAACGTCAGAGGCTTTCTGGATGCGGTTTTTCAGGATTACCGTGGCTACGTGAAAGAAGAGCTGGTGAAGCTCGGCTACGAACCCGGCTGGAAGTTGATGAATGCTTCTGAATTCGGCGTTCCGCAATTGCGCCCAAGAGTTGTGTTCGTTGCAATGCGTAAGGAGCTCTCAGAACACTTCTCATGGCCGCAACCAGTGGATATCCCGCCGAAATCGGTGGGTGAAGTTCTCCTCGATTCGATGGCAGCGAACGGCTGGAAGGGTGCGGCCGCGTGGGCGAAGCGAGCGAGCGAGATTGCCCCGACCGTTGTTGGCGGCTCCCACAAACACGGCGGGCCCGATCTGGGGCCTACACGCGCACGGAAAGCATGGGCCACCCTCGGCGTCGACGGTCTTGGCTTGGCAAACGAAGCTCCCGGCCCGGAGTTCCCTCTCGACGGAATGCCTCGCCTCACTGTTCGGATGGTTGCCAGGCTTCAGGGCTTCCCGGATGACTGGCAGTTCGCGGGCGGCAAGACGCAATCGTACCGCCAGGTCGGGAACGCCTTTCCCCCGCCATTCGCGCGCGCCGTCGCCGAACGCATCAAACTGTGTTTGACGATGTCCCGGTCCTTGAGGATTGCCGGTTGAGTGCCGAAATTTCGTTATTCCAGGCCGCGCGAAAGAGCTACCATGCCGCTCTCTTGGAGGGTGGCGTCCTGTGCATGGCGCCTCGCAAGAAACCGAAGGAGGGCATGCCCGATGAGTTTCCGTCAAATGCAGACGGGGACAGTCAAACCAGCATAGCGATCGCTCGCGCCATCTTCGACCAGATTCAGACGGAAACCGCGCCGGGCGGCCGTTTGGCAGGGCAAATCTCGGGGAGCAAGTTCGAACAGATCACTCGTTCCTTCGTACAAGAAACGTTCACCGCTTTGAGGGCGCTGCGCCCCGGGAAATGGGACTTCAACCCCGAGAAACGGGCGATCTCCCGGTTTGAGCAGTACCATCATCTGGCTGAACTCTCGGATGTCGCAGCCAAGAATCCGGAGATCGCGGTCTTGCTCGGGAGCGACTACGTAATTGCACCTGACGTGCTGGTGGTGCGTGAGCCGGAGCCAGACGAAGTCATCAACGCCGGTGAGTTGATTGTCGATGACACGGTCGCCCGGCGCTCAAGTCTCAGGCAGCGAAATAACGCTCTGCCGATCCTGCACGCGAGCATCTCCTGCAAATGGACATTGCGAAGTGACCGGGCGCAAAACGCCCGATCCGAAGCATTGAATTTGATCCGGAACCGGAAGGGGCGTCTGCCGCACATCGCCGTAGTGACAGGGGAGCCACTGCCGAGCCGCCTAGCTTCGCTTGCGCTTGGGACGGGCGATCTGGACTGCGTGTACCACTTCGCGTTGCCGGAGTTGATCGCCGGTGTTCAGACTCTCGGCATCGAAGATTCCGCCAATCTGGTGAAAATCATGGTTGACGGGAAACGCCTCAAAGACATCTCGGACCTTCCATTGGATCTGGCGGTGTGACCGACAATCTCACTCCCGAACGCCGATCGGCGAACATGAGCCGGATCCGAAGCCGGGACACGTCGGCGGAAATGATCGTGCGACGACTGGTCCACGGGATGGGCTACCGCTTCCGCTTGCACGTCGCCTCGCTTCCCGGCAAACCGGATATCGTGCTCCCGCGCCTGAACAGCATCATCGAGGTTCGGGGGTGCTTCTGGCATCAGCATTCAGGCTGCATCGATTCCCACATTCCCAAGTCACGGCTTCATTACTGGAGGCCAAAGCTCGAACGCAACCAGTGCCGCGATGAAGAGAACGGCCGCCAGCTCCGGAAGCTTGGCTGGCGTGTGTGCGTCGTTTGGGAATGTGAAACGACAGCTACTCCGAAGCTCACTCGACGGCTCGCACACTTCCTGAAGAAGTGACTGCCCGCGGGAGAGGCAACAGCATTTTCCAATCGAAGGATGAGCATGAAATCGGTTCCGTTCGACCGGAGGGA